>ENA-OQHA01000209-OQHA01000209.1-human-gut-metagenome-genome-assembly--contig:-NODE-209-length-31822-cov-3.273324_pt1 | contig 31822 bp, 38 predicted proteins | sample MGYA00242558_ERZ504707 | MGnify/ENA primary metagenome ERZ504707 (study PRJEB26092, sample SAMD00036197) | human gut metagenome | host: Homo sapiens | study: EMG produced TPA metagenomics assembly of... | reverse complement strand
GATGACGGTCATCTGTCACTTTCGTCGCTTTCAAAGCATCGGAACGGAAAGCATAGAAATCAGATTTATAGGTATCGAACTTATATGCCAAGTCAGCATAAAAAACCTTGCCACCATATCCGAATCCGACTGTAGCCGTGTGCCGTCCGAAACTGTTCGTATATTCTGTATCAGTACGCATATCATTATATTCTAATGCCTTATAAGCCGTTTCCTTAAATGCTGAAGTACTGTAATTGTAACCGGCACGTATACTGAAAGATGGTGTAATACGAGTTTCCATTCCGACACGTACTGTATGCATACCCTTCAAATCCTCACCGATATAGATATTCTGGTTCTCCATTTCGTATCCGTCAGCGTAACTCAGTCTGGAAGAAGAATAGTCAGCATACTCGTATTCAGCTCCCACAGCCATCATTCCTCCTAACACAGTACCCAGATTCACATTGAATTTCCATGGTGTACGCAGCTGATAGTCGCGCAAGGTTTCTCCTCCAGTATAATCGGGAATATATTCGTTAGCCTCAAAATTCGTCTTGTCAGCATAGTTCAGATTTGAATAAATCCCTGCCGAATAAGTTTCTGTCAGTGCATACCATACCGGCGTATGAATAGCCACTCCGAAACGGAACGGAGAATCAGCAATTGGTCTGAATATAGCTCCCAGTTTTACGTCAAATCCGCTTCCTTCAGCCCGGTAAGCATTCTGCAACTCATAATATCCACTGCTGTTACCGTCATAGATATCCTCCGTGTAATATGTGCTCCGCCGATAATTGATGTCATAAACTCCCAGCGTCAGACCGAAATACATCCGATCTTCCACATTCGCTGAAATGTTGAAGTCATACTGGCTGATGCCACCTTCTTCACGGCTGCGGAAGCCGTTAGCATCTCCATTCCATCCAATTGGAGCCTGGAAAGTTTCTTGTCCGTCCTGAAATGTTCCAACACCAACCAGTTCCGTACGGATACCCATTACTCCCAAATACGGATAATTAGCACCCGTCGGAGAATAAGGATTAAGTCCGCTTTGACCATCATATTTATATATATTATCCATCTCACTGATATTTGAGATGGAACCTCCTACCATATTAGCCATCTGCTGTGTCTGGGAAGCTCCCTCCAAAAGGCCTCCAGTCTGGAAAAGAACGGTTGAAGTTACGGCTCTTATGATAATTGAATCCGAAATTCAAATAACGGAGTTTAGTCCGGTTTCCAATCTTGCTGGAATAAACAAATCCGATCTGATCAAAAGAAGCACGCAGGCGCTTGTCACTCATCTGGCTTCCGGCAAAATCACTGCTTGTTTTCGTTGAATTGAATCCAAAAGTCGTCGAAATATCATGTCCGCGGAAAAGCCCGATACCTGCAGGGTTGGTTCCTATGACGGATATATCAGCTCCCAATGCTCCCATAGCACCTCCCATACCGACAAACCGGGCGGTTCCGTTCAGTTCGCTGCTTGAGAATCGAGCAGCTTCATATTGAGTCTGAGCTGTAGCCGTCAGTCCACAGGCTGTAAGACCGGCTACAATCATCAATTTTCCTTTCATCTTATTTGTTCTTTGATTTATATTCATTACTACTCTGAGCCATCTTTCCGACAACCCATCAGTCAACTTCATTTATCTGCGGCGAGCTCCTCCTCCACCGGTACCTACGCTACGGGTGCTGCTACCGCCACCACTTGTTGAACGGAAGCTGCTGCCACCGAAGTTGCTGCGGTAGATGTTCCGGTAGAATATGTACTGCGAGTACGATTTGTATTCGTCTCACGATTCACATTATACTGCCGGGAAGAGTTATTGTTCAGACGGTCAAATGCATTCGAGTTCCGATAAGAATTAACCCGTGTACTGCTCGGACGAGTATAAGTTGATTCACCGCTTCTCAACTGGCTGGAACGCGTGTAACCTGTTGAAGTCCGTTCACCGACTCTGACAGCAGAAGATCTCACGGAAGATCCCGTATTCCGGCTGCCTGTCACAACACGACCTCCCGTACGTCCATTGCGATCATATGCTGACGTTACCGTACGATAAGAAGATCCCCGGTTACCGGTCGGCCGCACAGAAGTTCCGCGATTGGGATGAGGAGCACCTATTTCTCCCCGTCGGTTATTATAGGAATAGTGAGGGCCTGCCCAATGTCCGCCCCATCCACCATAATAAGGAGCATAATAAGGATGATGCCATCCCGGTCCCCAATAGACTCCCCAATAACCGGCCCAGTACGGACCCGCCCAAGGATGATACCAGGAATACCAGCCGCTATAATACCACGGTGAACTCCATCCCCAGCTGAATCCCCAGCCAGGACCATAGAATCCGGCAGACCAGCGCCAGTCCCACCATAAACGGTTTGTATAGGTAGGGAATACATAGGTGTACAATCCGTCGTCATATACATTCCAGTCCCACGAAGCAAAGCGCCATAAACTACGTCCCAATATAAAGGACTGCTCACCGGAATAGCATAACGCGGATTACGGAAACGTACGATACGCATAGCATATTCATAGTCTTCCTGAGAACCTTCGAAACCGTTCACCCATTCTCCGCGTTCGTTATAAGGCTTTTCTTCCACATAAAGTGTATCATTCTCAATGGCGAATGTATTGTCACGGGAAGTATAACGCCGGTTATATTCATCCACATCACGCAGGTTCCCGTCCACATCCTTCACCACAACTCCTTTCACTGCCCCAGGAGCTGTCTGTCCAGTTGCCACTCTATTTGATGTCTGCTTCGGAACGACATTCACCTTCTCTTTCGTTTCCGTCTTCTTTTCTTTCTTGGGAACGAAGTAAAGGTCATCGTTACTCTGTGCCATCGCCAGCCATGGCAAACAAGCCAGCAGCAACGAAGCAAAAACTTTACCTGTCATCATAATCATTTGCATTTATTAGTTTTTACTTTTCTTTTCACGTTACAAAAATAGGAAGTTATTCCGGCATGTCAAGAAGAAATTCCCTATTTGCAGATAGGGTTTTCCCTATTTCCAGCAGAAGCCTTCCTGCATCTGAATCAAACAATGATCAAGCAATGAATATGTCTGCCGGGATCTATAACCGTAATTTTTGTCGAAGAGGATGATTCCTCATGGAGGAACTTGCCAATTCAATTCTTTTTAATAAATTTGCTAAATGATTATTCAGTAACCGATGAAACATTCTTTTCGATATCCGTTGCTGCAAGAAACAAAATAATAACCCCATACATAACCAACAAATAACGTATGAAATACTTTGAAGTGAATTTTATCGCACAGCCGTGTAATGAAACCATAACTGATGTTCTTGCGGCCCTGACCGCCGAAATCGGCTTCGAAAGCTTTGTACCGGACGAAAAAGGAATGCAGGCCTACATCCAGCAATCCCTGTTTGATGAAGAAGCCCTGAAAGAAGTGATCCGGAACTTCCCGATGGAAGACGTTTCTCTTTCTTATACAATCACCGAACCGGAAGACAAAGACTGGAATGAAGAATGGGAAAAGAACTTTTTCCAACCCATTGTCATCGGTGACAGATGCGTAATTCACAGCACCTTCCACAAGGACTATCCTCAGGCAGAATATGACATTGTGATTAATCCGCAAATGGCGTTCGGCACCGGACATCACGAAACAACCAGCTCCATCTTAGGCGAGCTTCTGGATGCTGACCTAAAAGGAAAATCCGTACTCGACATGGGATGCGGAACCTCCATTCTGGCTATTCTGGCAAGTATGCGCGGGCTGATCCCGTAACGGCTATCGATATTGATGACTGGTGCGTCAACAATTCACGCGACAACATAGCCCTCAATCACATCAACAACATTACGGTAGAACTAGGAGATGCTTCCCTGCTTAAAGGACGCAAGCCATTCGATGTCATTATCGCGAATATCAACCGAAATATCCTGCTAAACGATCTTCCGGCTTATACTGCTGCATGCACAGCGGTTCGGAAATCTACATGAGCGGATTCTATGTGGAAGACATTCCGGCTATCCGCGAACGCGGCGAAAGCTGGGACTGGAATTTGTGCATTACCGGGAAAAGCACAACTGGGCTGCAGTCAAGCTAATCATGAAATAAAATCTGCATACGTAACATTGAAGGCTGCCTTCCATACTGGTTCGGGCAGCCTTTTTCATATCCGGGATTTTCTTTCTCAGCGAGAAAGGATTATTTTTCAAATATCTGTAGCAATATCAGATGATCAGGCCGCACTGACCGTCTTTCCAAAAGGAGTCAGAGCCAGACCGGCCAGTTTAAAATGCTGCATGCCAAAGGTATTCCAATCACTGTAATACAAAGCAATACACCAAAGGCCAGATGAGTCAGGGCAATCCAAATCCCCCGCAGAAAATCCAGAGTATATTCATCAGAACAGACAAACAACCTCCGTCAGAAGGAGTGCTGACAACTCTTTGCCCGAAGGGACATAATGCCAGCAGAGCCAGTTTAAGGGACTGCAGTCCAAAAGGAATGCCAATAATCGTAATCATCAGCAATACGCTGCCTACAATGTATTCCAGACAGACAAGCAATCCGCCCAGAATAATCCAAAGGATGTTCAATAAAAGATTCATAATGTATCGGTCTTTAAGGTATCAGGTATAGTCATGCTTTTCAGTTCCTCCATACTTCCGTTAAACACATTGAGGTCTACCTGTTCGTCAATACCCGGCAAACGTCCGACATCAGTATGCTGCCAGAACTTCCACTCCCCCTGATATTCCACAGAATCCACATAATAATGTGCAATCCAATAGGGATAAGAATTAAATACAGAGTCATTCAGGTAGCGGGTTTTGAACTTGTAAGAAGTATAAAGAATCGGCTTGACTTTATAATAATTTTCAATCCGGCGCAGCCAGATCTTCAGATCACGACGCAGTTTATCCATGTTGTCACTGCGCGTTTCTATGTCCAGAACAGGCGGAAGATCTCCCGGTTCCAGTTTTACCGAACGGATAAAGAAATCAGCCTGACGCAAAGCATCCGTTTTCGGATTATAAAAATGGTAGGCTCCGCGAATGAATCCATTCTTACGTGCCTCATTAAAATTATGCACAAAAGCCGTATCGCTGAAGTCTCCTCCTTCGGAAGCCTTCATAAAAACAAAACGGATAGGGAAAGGAGTATGCTGCACTTCACTGAGTGCTGCCCAGTCTATATGCCCCTGATGATGAGAAACATCAAAGCCATGAACTCCATAACCATACGGAATACATACTCCATAAGCCTTCAAGCCGTAACACGGTTTCCAGCGATAAGCATAAGGACGGATGAAAAACCAATAGAAACCCAAGATGATGCAAACAGAAACCACCCCTGTCAGCAAACAATGAAGCCACACAGGCATCTGGAACGGAGGCTTGAATCCTTGCTTCTTTTTTGTCTGTCTTCGTCCTTTTCCGGATGTCTTTTTTCTGCTACGAGGTTTGTTTACCACCTGTATGGGCGGTTCTTTTGCCATGTTTCTTTAGTTTAAATAAATGCGGATACCACAAATCAACAGAAGAAAGAAGAATGAAAGATGAAGAAAAGTTTCTGCAAACAAATCCCTCAGTCTCTCATTCTTCCATTCAATTTATCAACAGTTTATTATTTAGCCTGTTCCAGCTGCAGAGTCTTGGTCGGCTCATCGCAAACTTCAGTCGGACCGAAGTACTGGATCGGGCCCGGATAAACGTAAGCAGTTTCCTTAGCCCAAGCTTCACGACATGCAGCAAATTTCTTGAACGGAGCACCGTCCAGTTTAACCAGAGCTTTCTGGATAACCGGTTTCATTTCACCGTGACGACGTTCCATGTTCATCATCATTGTGATAGGCACACCACCTGCAATCCATTCTGCAGCAGGAGCTGTTGTGTTACGAACAGAAGACATGTAACCAGTCTTTCCGTTAGCAATCAGCATAGATGCAGTGTAACCCAGAGAGTAGCAGTAGTCAGCATCGAAGTTTGACGGAGCAGCGCAACGTCCTTCGTAACCGAAGAAGTGGTGCTGTGCAGCGAACTTACCAACATACTTGCCTTCTTCTTTCCATGCAGCCAGCTTAGTAGCAACCATTTCAGACAGCAGCTTTTCTGTTTCGATCAAAGAAACCTGAACGTTTCCGTGCGGGTCGCGGTCGAGTGACAACTGACGAGCTACACCTTCCGGCAGAGAAGCGTAGATAGCAGCATTTTCCGGAGTCAGCTTGCTGATGATATAGTCACGCTGTTTAGAACGTTTGATGCTGTTGAACTCTTCACCGTTGTGAGCCAGGAAGTCATTCAATTCTGCAATCAGACGCTTCATAGCCGGGATGAATTCGATCAGACCTTCCGGAATCAAGACAGTACCGAAGTTGTTACCAGCAGCAGCACGGTCTGCAACAACCTGAGCGATGTAAGTTACGATGTCATCCAATGACATGTTCTTAGCTTCTACTTCCTCAGAGATGATACAGATGTTCGGCTGAGTCTGCAAAGCACATTCCAGAGCGATGTGAGAAGCAGAACGTCCCATCAGTTTGATGAAGTGCCAGTATTTACGTGCAGAGTTACAGTCACGTTCGATGTTACCGATAACTTCAGCGTATGTCTTGCAGGCAGTATCGAAACCGAAAGAAGTTTCAATCATATCATTCTTCAAGTCACCGTCGATTGTTTTCGGACATCCGATTACCTGAATACCATAGTTCTTGGCAGCATAATATTCAGCCAATACGCAAGCATTCGTATTAGAGTCGTCACCACCGATAATAACCAGAGCTTTGATACCCAGTTCTTTCAGGATTTCATAACCTTTTTCAAACTGATCTTCTTTTTCCAGTTTGGTACGTCCTGAACCGATGATATCAAAACCACCTGTGTTACGATACTCGTCGATGATGTCAGCAGTCAGTTCCATGTATTTGTGATCAACCAAACCACCAGGACCCAGAATAAATCCGTACAGTTTGTTAGCCGGGTTCAGTTTCTTGATACCGTCAAACAAACCAGAAATTACGTTGTGTCCGCCCGGAGCCTGTCCACCAGACAGAATAACGCCGACATTCATCGGAGCATATTCCTTAGACTCGCCTTCTACGAACTGAATCAACGGCATTCCATAAGTGTTGGGGAACAACTTCTGGATAGCTTCCTGATCGGCTACGGACTGAGTCGGTTCTCCTTCCTTCACCATTACAGCGCCTGTCAAGGCTTTCGGCAATTTAGGCTGATAAGCAGCTCTTGCAATTTGTAATGCACTTTTTGTCATAATTCTATTATTTATATAAAGGTGTAAGAATAAACTTCATTCTGTGCAAATTTCGCGCTTTTTTCGGAAATACGAAAACGTATACAGATAAAATTTCTTTTTATTCATTCAAAGCATGAAGATTATTCCAAGAAAAAAGCTTATCTTTACCACGAAATCAAATAAATCATTAACCTTCAAAATTTACAATTATGGCAAATAGAAGACAATTGAAGAAAAAAATAAACTATGCTTTTACTATGACTGTCGGACTGTGCGGATGGGAAGCTGCTCATGTATCAGAAGATAAAAGTGAAGCTATCTATGAAGTCGTAACCAAACTGGTTAACCTGCGCCAGGATCTGATCAGCCGGATCAGCCACACGGAACCGGGTAATGTAAAAGGATTCTACAAGAAACTGAAAGAAGATATGGAAGTGGAAAGCCAGAAGATTCTGCATGAACTGGCTGTAATTTGTGGCAAACAGGAATGAAACAAGCTTTCTGCCGCTTCATTTACCATACCCTGCTGGGATGGAAAGCCAAGGTATCCGTCCCAGATTTTGACAAGTGTATCATCTGTGCGGCGCCACATACCACCAACTGGGATCTTTTCATCGGAAAACTGTTCATCGGCGCTGTTGGCCGGGAGTCCGGTTTTCTGATGAAAAAGGAGTGGTTCTTCTTTCCGTTGGGCCCCATCTTCCGATGGATGGGAGGTATTCCCGTACACCGGAGCAAACGGACATCCATGGTAGAACAAATCATTGAAAAGGTGAAACAAAGCGACAAGTTTCACCTTGCCATTACGCCAGAAGGTACACGGTCTGCCAATCCGGAATGGAAAAAAGGGTTTTATTACATTGCACTTGGCGCGCAGATTCCCATTGTTCTGATCGGTATTGACTACGAAAAGAAATGTATCACTGCCGACAAATATCTGTATCCAAGCGGAGATATTGAAAAGGATATGCGCGAAATCAAACTTTATTTTAAAGACTTCAAAGGGAAACATCCCGAAAAGTTTGACTTGGGAAAAATCTGATGTCCCGTTCATAGAAGGATGTTGACTGCCCGCGCATCAACATCCTTCTATTCATAAATCATACCGGCACCATGAGTTTTCCTCATTTATCACTTTACTTCTGATTATTAAAACAAGCGTCATCATGAGAAGAATCGTTTTCATAATGCTGACCGTCCTGTTTTGTCCCCTGCTGCCAGTTTTAGCACAAAGTCTGGACAATACAGTCAAACAACGTCTTACTGACTTTTTCAAAAACTACCAGACCAGTCATGCCGATATCGGCACCTGCAAACTGGACCACTTTGTCCTCGACCATGAGAAGCGGACTTTACAGGTATATGCGTCGCCATCGTTCGGCTACCAGCCTTTCACCGAAGAAACAACATCGGCCATCTACCGTCTGATCACCCAGTCCCTTCCCGGTCCGGTCAACTATTATCAAATTGCCATCTACGCCGACGAATGCCCATCGACAACCTGATTCCGAATGCATTCCGCAAGAAGAAGGATACAGACCGGCAGTACAAAAATATCAGCTACCACGGTAATCCCTGGGTAGAGAACCTGTCACGCCCGTATGAAATCACCCGCGGACTGAAAGGAACCCACCTGGCTGTATGGCAAAGTCACGGCATGTTCTACAAGATTGACCGGAACGAATGGCGCTGGCAACGGCCCCGTCTCTTCGGTACGACCGAGGATTTATTCACCCAGTCGTTTGTTGTTCCTTACCTGATTCCCATGCTTGAAAATGCGGGTGCAATTGTTTTTACGCCACGTGAACGCAACTGGCAACGTCAGGAAGTCATCGTGGACAACAATACCTGTCCGGCCGGAAGCCAGTATCTGGAAGTAAACTATAAAAATGCTGCTGGACAAACGCCCCGGCTCCCGGATTTGCCCAGCGATATTCCGTATATCCGGACAATCATAACCCGTTTGCCGACGGTACCGCACGCATGATTACCACCCAGACCAAACCGGAAAAAGCTTTTGCCGAATGGATTCCCGACATTCCGGAAAAAGGGAAATATGCGGTGTACGTCAGCTACCAGACCTTGCCGGAAAGTGTCAGCGATGCCAAATATCTTGTCTTCCACAACGGAGGCGTTACGGAATTCCGGGTTAACCAGCAAATGGGAGGAGGCACATGGGTTTATCTCGGAACATTCGAGTTCGACAAAGGATGCAATGACTACGGCATGGTCGTGCTGAGCAATGAGAGCAAGGAACAGGGAGTGGTTTCTGCCGATGCCGTAAGATTGGAGGAGGTATGGGAAACATCGAACGGGGAGGTTCGGTAAGCGGAATGCCGCGCTATCTGGAAGGAGCCCGCTACTGGGCACAATGGGCAGGCATGCCTTATCCGGTCTACAGCAAAAGCAACGGAACCAACGATTATAACGACGACATCAATACCCGCTCGCTTATGACCAATTACCTGAGCGGAGGATCCGTCTTCAATCCTGCCGAAAAAGGACTGAAGGTTCCTTTCGAAATGACTTTAGGCTTCCACAGTGATGCCGGTTTCAAGACCGACGACCAGCTGGTCGGCACCCTGGGCATCTATACCACCGGCTTCAATGAAGGGCGCTTGAACTGCGGTATTTCCCGGTATGCCTCACGTGACCTCGCTGACATGGTGCTGACCGGTCTGAAAAGAGACATCGACGCACGTTTCGGCGTGAACTGGCAGAGAAGAAGCATGTGGAACCGCAATTACAGCGAAACACGACTGCCGGCTGTTCCGTCCATGATTCTGGAACTTTTGTCACACCAGAACTTCAACGACCTGAAGCTGGGGCATGAACCGGCCTTCAAATTTACCGTAGCACGGTCTGTCTATAAGTCTGTCCTGAAATACCTGGCCGACATGCACGGCACCAACTATACCGTACAGCCGCTCCCGGTCACTCACTTTGCCATCAGTGAGGGAAAGAAAAAGAACACCTTCGACCTGAGATGGACACCGACAGAAGACGTGCTCGAACCGACCGCGGAAGCACAAGGATACATTGTCTACACACGGGTGGGACGCGGAGGATTCGACAACGGAACCTATACCCGCAAACCGGAACTGACCGTTGAAGTGGAACCCGGACTGGTCTACAGCTTCCGGGTAACAGCAGTGAACCGCGGAGGAGAAAGTTTTCCTTCCGAAACACTCTCAGCCTGCAAAGCCAAACGAAGCAAGGGAGCCGTACTGATTGTAAATGCCTTCGACCGGGTTTCCGGTCCGGGAAGCATCAACTCCCCCCTGATGCAAGGCTTCGACCTGCTCAATGATCCGGGTATTCCCGACGGACAGACGCCAGCCTATTGCGGTTATCAGCAAAACTTCGACCGCAGCCGCCCCGGTATAGAAGATGAAACCGGATTGGGATACAGCGGCAACGAACTGGAAGGCAAGCTCATTGCCGGTAACACTTTCGACTATCCTTTCATTCACGGCAAGGCGATCCAGGCCGCAGGACGCTATTCTTTCGTTTCGTGCAGCGACGAAACCATTGAAAGCGGATCAACCGACCTGACTGCCTACGACGTGGTAGATTTCCTGTACGGAGCCGACCGGAAAGGAATCAGTCCTGAATCCGGGAAGCACTGACGCGCTACTGCAATCAGGGAGGAAGCCTGCTGATCAGCGGAGCTTATCTCAGCGACGGCAAAAGCAAGAATGCAGAAGGCAAGACATTCTGCCAGAACGTACTTAAATATGCAGATCAGGGGCTGACCGCTCCGCTCAGCTGTGAAGAAGTCAGCGGCCTGAATGTCCGGTTCCGGCTGCCGCGCCGCGCCAACGAAACGACGTATGCCGTTCCACAGTCAGGCTACCTCTACCCGACCGGCGGATCTTTCTCCACCTTCGTCTATACATCCGGCAATTACGGAGCCGGCATTGCATACCGGGGCAATTACCGGACTTTCGTCCTGGGCTTCCCCTTTGAAAGCATTCCGGAAGAAGGAGAGCGGAATCACGTCATGAAGGCCATCCTGGGTTTCTTTGAAAAATAAGGATAAAAGACAAGGTTATTACGGAAAAAACTCTAACTTTGTCTGTATAAACAAACTTTAAACAGTATCGCTATGTATACAATACAAACTAATCCCACTGGTACACGTACCATGGATATTTCAGATGAACATTTACAGACCATTGAAAAATATGCACTTTTCCAGCACCTGATCGACAGCAACGGCATCGTGGATGAATCCGTTCTGGACAAGCTCAAACTGAATGTGCGCTCCCTGATCGCTTCCATGGAAGAAAACAGCAAAGATCTGCTTGACTTGTGCATTGATGTCATTTATCACAACAACATGAAAGCTTTCGGACTTCATCAGCTGATCCTGCTGTACATCCAGTGGGAACGCGACAAGGAAGCCCGGGAAGATTCCGAAGAATAATCCGATACATTATTATAATTAGAACGAAACAATTTGAAAGAGTATAAACTGACAGACTGGTTGCCTACAACCAAAAAAGAAGTAGAACTGAGAGGATGGGATGAACTGGACGTGATCCTGTTCAGCGGAGACGCTACGTGGACCATCCGTCGTTTGGAGCTGCAGTCATCGGACGCATGCTGGAATCACAAGGACTGAAAGTAGCAATCATCCACAACCCAACTGGCGGGATGATTTGCGGGATTTCAAGAAACTGGGACGTCCCAGACTGTTCTTCGGAGTGTCAGCCGGATGTATGGACAGCATGGTCAACAAATACACGGCCAACAAGCGCCTGCGCAGTGAAGATGCCTATACTCCCGACGGACGCCATGACATGCGGCCGGAATATCCGAGCATCGTTTATACTCAAATTCTGAAAAAACTATACCCTGACGTGCCGGTCATCCTGGGAGGTATCGAAGCCTCCCTGCGAAGACTGACGCATTATGACTACTGGCAGGACAAGGTACGCCCGTCCATCCTGGTAGAATCGGGTGCCGACCTGCTGATTTACGGTATGGGCGAAAACCGGTGACGGACTTGTGCCGCCGCATGAAAGAGAACCCCGTTGTACCGACTGATCTTCCCAGACGGCCTATGTGGTCAGGGAAAGTGAATTTCAGGCAGCAGAAGAAGACCTGCGTCTGTTCTCTCACGAAGAATGCCTGAAAGACAAGAAGAAGCAGGCACAAAACTTCCGTCACATCGAAGAAGAGTCCAACAAGTATGCCGCCGCACGCATTTTCCAGCAGACCGGAAAGCAGGTAGTGGTGGTCAATCCTCCCTATCCGCCCATGACTCAAGGTGAGCTGGATATGTCGTTCGACCTTCCTTACACCCGTCTTCCCCACCCCAAATACAAGGGAAAACGTATTCCTGCGTACGACATGATCAAGTTTTCCGTCAACATCCACCGCGGATGTTTCGGCGGTTGTGCTTTCTGTACCATCTCAGCCACCAGGGAAAGTTCATCGTCAGCCGCAGCAAGGAAAGCATTCTGAAGGAAGTCAAGGCCATCACGGAAATGCCCGACTTCAAAGGTTATCTCAGCGATCTGGGAGGCCCCTCAGCCAACATGTACCGCATGAAGGGCAAGGACGAACAGCTATGCCGGCGCTGCAAACGCCCGTCGTGCATTCATCCCAAGGTATGCCCGAACCTGAATACGGACCACCGGCCGCTGCTTGACATCTACCATGCCGTAGACGCACTGCCGGGCATCAAGAAAAGTTTCATCGGAAGCGGGGTACGCTATGACCTGCTCCTGCATCAGAGCAAAGACCCCGAAGTGAACAAGAGCACCGCTGCCTATACGCGCGAACTCATCACACGGCATGTCAGCGGACGCCTGAAAGTAGCTCCCGAACATACCAGTGACCGGGTGCTTTATCTCATGCGGAAGCCGCCTTTCGAGCAGTTCTACCAATTCAAGAATATCTTCGACAAACTGAACCGGGAACTCAATCTGCGCCAGCAGATCATACCTTATTTTATAAGCAGCCATCCCGGATGTACGGAAGAAGACATGGCAGAACTCGCTGTCATTACCCGCAAACTGGATTTCCATCTGGAACAGGTGCAGGATTTCACGCCGACACCGATGACCGTGGCCACCGAAGCCTGGTATACCGGTTTCCATCCTTACACACTGGAACCCGTATTCTCAGCCAAGACTTCCAGGGAAAAACTGGCCCAGCGCATGTTCTTCTTCTGGTACAAGCCCGAAGAACGCCGTGCCATCATCAACGAACTGAAACGAATCGGCCGGAGCGACCTGATCAAGAAACTGTACGGATAAAGCCTCAACGGGACTGCAGACACTGACGGACGAAGCGGGAAAAGATGACAGACGTTTCCGCTTCCTGTCCCTGCACCGAAACAAAACAGAAATGACGCTTTGAAAGTCAGCTCAGCACTTCGACAATGCGGAAAAGACCTTCCTTCAATTCACGCTCAACGGCAAAGATGGAAACAATCCCCATGCAACGGCTGTAACGGAGAAACGACTTGATGCTCTCCGTACTCCCCAGGTGCATCCGCACATTCAGCGACGAAAGTTTCAGTCCCTGCTCGGCCAGAACCATCTCAATGGCATCCAGCGTTCCCGATCCGCGCTCCCGCAACACCAGCGGCATAGCACGAAGTTCATCGAGAGTCAGTTCGTCAGGTATTTCTGAATCCGTATTCGTACAGCTGACCACCGGCACCAGTTCGTCACACAGAAACGGTTCATACTTCAGGGTAGGTGCCCGGAAAACTCCCTCAATCATTCCCAGATCAATGGCATGTTCATGCAAAGCCTGCTCTACGTTCCGTGAGTTTGTGTCAATCAGCGAGACTTCTATTTGAGGATATTTCTCCGTGAAACGGGCCAGAATCGGCGGTAATACATATTGTGCAATGGTTGTACTGGCCCCCAGACGGAGTTGTCCCACATATTCATTCTTCAGTAAATGCATGTCAAACTCCAGCTTCCGGTATTCCTGCAGGATGCGTTCGCAATGCTCCAGCAGAACCCTTCCGGCTTCAGTCAGTGAAATCTTGTTGCCCAAGCGGTCGAAAAGCCGCACCTGATACAGGCTTTCCAGTTCGCGCACATGTTTGGTAACGGCAGGCTGACTGACGAAAAGTTCCTGCGAAGCCTTGGTGAAACTCAAGTTCTTCGCCACACTGTAGAAAGCTTTCAACCGGAAGTCAGACATAGGCATATTCTTTTCTTAAAGTTCTTCAGAACGGATTCCCAAAGCCTGCAAAATGGCAAATCCCAGCATTTCAAAACGATGGGAAGCTTCATAGGCAGGCGGATTCATGCCGAATACGGTCAGTTTGTTCCGGCATTTCATTTCGCCGATGACCTCTTTCAGACGATTTCCATACCCGTCTTCATCGGCAACAGCTGCCAGACACTGCATTTCCTTGAACTCACCGGCCAGCTGAAGCGACTCGATAAAGAGTTCCTCGCGTGTTGCCAGATCCGAAGGCTGGAAGGCATAGAGGCAAATTCGCCCAGTTCACTCTTGAAGGCCATGCCGTGCAGTTCCTTTCCTAAATCGGAAGGAGTCAGCCCCTCCAGGCGTCCTTCTCCGGATTCATAGATAAAAATAACCTGTATTTCGTTATTGCCCAGCTTCATACCTGCATCCAACGCCAGACATTCCAGCAATACCGCCAAGTCAGCTTTCGGCAGTTCACGGTTCACAATCGGGGCGAAATGGGCCTGCAGTCACAAGTGACGCGGTCCAGATAGGATGCATCAATCAGCATCACATTCGGTGCAAATTTGATTTTATTTTCCATCATTGTTACGCTTTAGGGCATAAAGGTAACAATTCTTTCCCGGATTACAAAATGCAGAGAAACTTCGCTCTCCATGCTCCTCCGAATATGCAGCAGAAGCATCCGGTTCTTTCCGAAAAGGCAGGAGCAGAATGATCCGGCCCGGCAACTTTTTCCCGCTCCTGCCAGCGACCGCACGATACCTTCGCATTGACCGGTCAATGCAAAAAAATCGACCGCACGATCCGCCTCAACGACCGCACGATCCGGCCCCAACGACCGCACAATTCAGCCGCAACGACCGCACGATTCAGCCCAACGTCTGCAGACCTCCGCAAAGGTCGTCAGAAGGCTTTTTCCCCTCCCTTCATCTTCTTCTGCCGGAAAAGAAAAAAGGCTTCGGGCTTTTTTAAAAACGTTTCGGGCTTTAAGAGAAAACATTTCGGCGAATGAGACAAAACGTTTCGGCGTTTTCAGACGGCCGGGAGACGGCTTTTCCTTGCGACGGCAACGGACAGACTGCAGACCGCCGGCAAGTTCCAGTTTCCCGGATCATGCAGGCTCCTTTCAGGAAAAGGGAAACGGGCAGAACTGCCATTTTGTACATCAATACGACATTTTTTCAGTTGTAATTCGTTGATTATATGACATTTAGGCAGATATTAAGGAATAAAGGCCAATGGCAGGGAATTTGATAAATACTAAGCGAATCCGGTTCCGGACCCGCAGGGATCAGAGACCGGACGAGAGTGTTAAACAGAAAAAAACTAAAAACTAAACAATATGAACTTCAACAACTTTACAATCAAATCGCAAGAAGCCGTGCAAACTGCGGTTAATCTGGTACAGAACCGCGGACAGCAGGCCATCGAGCCCGAACATTTGCTGGCAGGTGTGCTGAAGGTGGGTGAAAACGTAACCAATTTCATCTTCCAGAAACTCGGCATGAACGCACAGCAGGTGACCACCGTGCTTGACAAACAGATTGCTTCGTTGCCGAAAGTTTCAGGAGGCGAACCTTATCTGAGCCGCGAAAGCAACGAGGTATTGCAAAAGTCAATCGACTACTCCAAGGAACTGGGAGATGAATATGTTTCACTGGAAGCCATCCTTCTGGCATTGCTGAATGTGAAAAGTACCGCTTCTTCCATCCTGAAAGATGCCGGAATGACAGACAAGGAACTGCGTGTAGCCATCAATGAGCTGCGCCAGGGACAGAAGGTTACTTCACAGTCAAGTGAAGACACCTATCAGTCACTGAACAAGTATGCCATCAACCTGATTGAGGCTGCCCGTAACGGCAAGCTGGATCCGGTGATCGGACGTGACGAAGAAATCCGCCGTGTCCTGCAGATCCTGAGCCGCCGTACGAAGAACAACCCGATCCTGATCGGTGAACCGGGTACCGGTAAGACCGCCATCGTGGAAGGACTGGCACAACGTATCCTGAGGGGAGATGTTCCGGAGAACCTGAAGAACAAACAGCTCTATTCACTGGATATGGGTGCCCTTGTTGCCGGAGCCAAATACAAAGGCGAGTTCGAGGAACGTCTGAAATCGGTCATCAACGAGGTAACCAAGTCTGACGGAAACATCATCCTGTTCATTGATGAAATCCATACCCTGGTAGGAGCCGGAAAAGGTGAAGGTGCCATGGATGCTGCCAACATTCTGAAACCTGCTCTGGCACGTGGCGAACTGAGAAGTATCGGTGCAACCACCCTTGACGAATATCAGAAATATTTCGAAAAGGACAAGGCACTGGAACGCCGGTTCCAGACCGTCATGGTGAACGAGCCTGACACCGCAAGCTCCATCTCTATCCTGCGAGGACTGAAGGAACGTTATGAAAACCACCATCAGGTGCGTATCAAAGACGAAGCCATCATCGCAGCCGTAGAACTGAGTAACCGGTATATCACCGAACGTTTCTTGCCGGATAAAGCCATCGACCTGATGGATGAAGCCGCCGCCAAGTTGCGTATGGAACGTGACTCACTGCCGGAAGAACTCGACGAAATCGAACGTCGGTTGAAACAGCTTGAAATCGAACGCGAGGCAATCAAGCGTGAAAAAGACGAAGCCAAGCTGGCTCAGCTGAACAAGGAAATCGCCGAACTCAAGGAACAGGAAACTTCGTACAAGGCCAAATGGCAAAGCGAAAAGCAACTGGTAAACAAGATACAGGAAAACAAGAAGGAAATCGAACAGCTGAAGTTTGAAGCCGACAAGGCTGAACGCGAAGGCGACTACGGACGGGTTGCAGAAATCCGCTACGGAAAGTTACAGGCACTGGAAAACGAAATCAAGTCAATCCAGGAAGACCTGAAGCATAAGCAAGGCGACAATGCCCTCATCAAAGAGGAAGTCACCGCTGAAGACATCGCCGACGTAGTATCACGCTGGACAGGCATACCGGTCAGCAAGATGCTGCAAAGCGAACGCGAAAAGCTGCTCCATCTGGAAGACGAACTTCACAAACGGGTTATCGGACAGGACGAGGCTATTCAGGCCGTAGCCGACGCAGTACGCCGAAGCCGTGCCGGACTGCAAGACCCGAAACGTCCGATCGGTTCATTCATCTTTCTGGGTACGACGGGTGTCGGTAAGACCGAACTGGCCAAGGCACTGGCAGAATACCTGTTCGATGACGAATCGCTGATGACACGTATCGACATGAGTGAATATCAGGAGAAGCATACCGTGTCACGACTCATCGGTGCGCCTCCGGGATACGTTGGCTATGATGAAGGTGGACAGTTGACCGAAGCCGTGCGCCGTAAACCCTACTCCGTTGTCCTTTTCGATGAAATCGAAAGCACATCCGGATGTATTCAACATCCTGTTGCAGGTATTGGACGACGGCCGTCTGACCGACAACAAGGGACGTACGGTAAACTTCAAGAATACCATCATCATCATGACGTCCAACCTGGGAAGTGCTTACATCCAGAGCCAGTTTGAGAAAATAAACGACCAGAACCACGACCAGATAGTAGAAGAGACCAAGACCGAAGTGATGAACATGCTGAAGAAGACGATCCGTCCGGAATTCCTGAACCGTATCGACGAAACCATCATGTTCCAGCCGCTGAACCGTCCGCAGATCGAACAGATTGTCCGCCTGCAAATCAACGGCATTCAGAAAATGCTGAATGAAAACGGCGTAACCTTACGGATGACCGATGAAGCCGTAGACTTTATCGCCACCGCAGGATACGATCCCGAATTCGGTGCCCGTCCGGTTAAACGGGCCATCCAGCGCTATCTGTTGAACGATTTGTCCAAGAAACTCCTTTCACAGGAAGTTGACAGAAGCAAACCGATCATTGTGGAACGCAGCGGTGATTCGCTGAAATTCCGCAACTGACAAACAGGATTTTAAAGGGAAGTCTGCAAAGATTTCCCTTTTAATTTTAAATCTCTATCAAACATTTTTCACTGATCGTTGTTATATATTCGTAACTAAACGAAACTAAACGAATCATTAAATTTAAAAACATTATGAGAAAGAGAGGTATGTTGGTGGCAGTAGCGCTATGGCTATGGCCATGTCAGTAAACGCACAGAAAGCGTATGAAGGAACTAAATTTTTCGACAACTGGTATGTCGGTCTGAACGGTGGAGGAATCACTCCTACTTCACACTCTGCATTCTGGAAGAACATGCGCGGAACAGTTGGCGTAGAACTGGGTAAGCAGGTAACCCCGGTATTGGGTATCTCATTCCAGGGATTGACCGCAGTAAACACATCCATGAGCCGCACTGCATTTGATGCATTAAGTCTGACTGCAAACGGAAAAATCAATCTGAACAACTTGTTCTGGGGCTATAACGGTGCTCCCCGCCTGTTCGAAGTAGAAGCAGTTGCCGGTATCGGCTGGGGCCATGATTTCATGAACTCAGGCTACGGATGGGACAACAGCTATGTGACCAGCCGCTTCGGTGCAAGTTTCAACTTCAATCTGGGAGAAGAAAAAGCATGGTCAGTCAACTTCAAGCCTGCTGTAGTATACCGCATGGACGGAAAGTTCGCACAGCAGCTGAATGTCAACAAGTCAGCCATCGAACTGCTGGCCGGAGTAACTTACCACTTCAAGGGCAGCAACGGAAAACGTTACATGACAATCCAGCGTCCGTATGATGCAGCCGAAGTGGCTATGCTGAACGACAAGGTAAATGCTTTGCGTGAAGCAGTAGCAGCCAACGAAGCAGCTTTGGCCGAAAGCGCAGCCGTAGCAGATCAGTTGCAGCGTCAGTTGACTGAATGTCAGAATGCACCGAAACAGGTAGAGACAATCGTGACTAACACGAATACCATGTCACTGGAATCTGTCATCACCTTCCGTCAGGGTAGCGTAAGCATCTCAGCCGACCAGACTCCGAACGTTGAACGTATCGCTACTTACATGAAGAATCACCCGAAGAGCACTGTCTCCATCAAAGGTTTCGCATCACCCGAAGGAAAGATCGAAGTGAACGAAAGAATTGCCAGACAACGTGCAGAAGCAGTCAAGAACATGCTGGTCAACAAATATAAAATTGATTCCAAGCGTATCACAGCTGAAGGTCAGGGTATCGGAAACATGTTCTCAGAAGCTGACTGGAACCGTGTAAGTATCGCAACACTGAGCGAAAAAGAATAAAGAGCACTTCCGGATGGAAGCATAAAAAAAAGGAACCTTTCGGGGTTCCTTTTTTATTTTAGATTTTCAACGGTTTAATATAACCGTTTGAAGAATAAACATTTAACTGAGTATTTGAGAAACAGTGGTAACGAGTTAGCAACTGTGCTATTTTCAGCGTTTTGCGGTGCTATACTGTCAAATAACTCTTTCATTTGCAAAGTTATTACTTTTTATTGAAACGCACACTTTTCCGATATGAAATTTAACAAAAAGTCTCCAACAAATATATGTTAGAGACTTTGATTCATTACAATTGGATTTTTATTTATTCAAATGACGATAAACTATATTTGATATATCTGCCATTATTTTGGCGTTATCATCATCAGACTCACGAGAATCCTTTATCAAAACGACAATGTAGCACTTCTCACCGTTGGGAAGATATATCACTCCTGCATCTCCCTCGCTTATCTGTATGCCATCAGCAGTTCGGTTAGAACGTCCCGTTTTATGCCCAAATTTTATATCGGTAGGCAACCCCGCTATTAGTTTGTTCTTGCCAGACACACAATCAAGCATGGCTGTCTCTAAAAACGCAAAATGCTCTTTTGTCAAAATATTTTCTGTATGAAGTTTCTTGAGCAATTGCGCAATAGCTAATGGTGTGCTCCAATTGTTGTAGCATAACATAATGTCCGTATGCATGCTTTCCTCTGTCTCCGTGAAATTCATATCCTTTATCCCAAGAGATTTTATGTAGGAGTCCACTTTATCAATACCACCAACAAACCTTATTAACCAATCGCATGTGTTGTTGTCGCTAATCGATACTGTGTATTTGATTATATCCCTATAAGATATACGAATCCCTTGGTCGGGATATTTATCCCTTAACGGCTATACGTGTTTTTCAGCATTTCTTTCTGTTTGATATACACCATTTTGTCCAGCGGAATATTCTCTGCTTCCATTTTTTTCAGAGCTGTCACTGCTATATGGAATTTGAATACACTCATAGTGGGATATTTGTCCTCGTTGGCAATGGCAATTATATCGTCATTATGGATAATTGCTACCCCGACAGACGCTTGCTTCCCTTTGATAATCTTTTCAATTTCTTGGGTCATGTTCTGCCCGAAAGCCATAATGCTGCAACAGCAACAAAGCATAACTGATAATAGCGTTTTTGTCATGTTCATTTTTGATAGTGGAACTTTTTGTTTCATATAGTTTTCTTTTTTGCTTCTTAGCCCAAAGAAGCGGATGCTCAAATGCAGAAACGTGGACTACCAATGCAACATTCTAAGTCGAAGGTCGTAGGAAACCTAAATGCACGAATGTAGTATAGCAGCCCACGCTATATGCGTGAGAACCACTATGCCATCCTTGTGCAGTGTCTTGAATTTCCTACGTTCTCGACTTACAAGAAAGCATAACGCTTCTTTTTCTTATGTCTTGGATAGAGTTGCCTCAATCCGAGTGCAAAAGTACAAAAAATCCGTGATATGTCATTCAACAATCACGGACTTTATTTTGATTTACAGTTGCATACCTCTGTTTTGTCTTGGTTTCGGTATTCCGATAGCTTCCCTAAACTCGTTCATCTTCTTTCTGAACCAGCTTATATGTGATACTCCATCAATCTTGAAATCGAACTTTCCATTTTCATCCTCTTTAATGGAGCAGACGGCACGTTGGGTTTCAAAGCCTTGGTTGAACTCGGAAGAATGTAGCTTGCCTTTTATGGGAACGTCCTTGAATGTGCATAATCTTCGGATAATATCGTCATTGAAGCCCAAGCGTTCACGCAGGAAATTTATTGTCGGTATCAGCTTCTCCACATATGGGAAGTAGCGTTTCACAAAGTCTGTAAACTCGGACAATTTGCGGTGTCGCAGCTCGTAAGCGTCTGTTATCTCCTGTATGTGTTTCGCCTGTTGCTGTTCCCTTTGTCGGGCTTCTTCTTGAAGTTCTGATACACGCTCATGCAGATTCTTGTTCTCCCTCTCCAGCGTCTTGACCTTGTTGCTGCCGAAAAAGAACCGACACTCTCGGCTATGTTGGTCGCTGCGGTCGTGGCTGCGCCTTTCAGTTTCTCAGTCTGCACCTCTTTCTTGGCTTGGCGGAGTTCCTGCCGTGCCGCTTCTTTCCGCTCCTGCAAATCTACCACTTCCGCTTTGAGGCTATCGACAAGTTTCTGTGTGTCCCGATAATACTGCTGCGTGGACTTGTGCCGTGCCGTTGAACCGTCTATGCCACGCTGCAATCCGTACTTTGCCATCGCAATGGCGTAGGTATCTTGGTAGGTCTTCAATTTCAGCCGTGTCATAATGTCATCGGCACACAGTCTTACGGTGTCGGTCGGCTTCTTGCGGTAGCGTTTCTTTGTCTGTTCCTCCCGTTTCCTGCGCTTACGTTCCCCCTTTACGATTGGAACAAGGGTGATGTGTATGTGTGGCGTTTCCTCGTCCCGATGAAGGTGCGCAGCCACAATATTCTCCTTACCGAACATGAAGGCAAAGTAGCTCATGTTGTCGGCACACCACTCGTCCAATCTGCCTTCTTTTTCGATACGCTCCATGTCCTCATGCGTTCCCGACACGATGATGCGGATTGCCTGTACTTGGTTGTTACCGATTTTGCGTGTCAACCCTGCGTTTTCCAAACGGTGTTGGATGGCTGCTGTTCGGTCTTTCACTCCATCGGGATAGTCGATGAGTTTTCGGTTAAGATGCGTGCGAGTTGGATCGGCGTTCTTCGGTATGATAAAACGCTCGATGTGGGCGGTCGTTCCGCTGTCGGAACCGTGCGCCTTTTCCATATGTAATACGACAAATCCCATATATGGTTTTCCTTTCTTTTTTAGCTTGTGAAACAATGGTTGATTATTCTCCTGTACGGCTTCTGCCGTTGGCTTGGGAGAGTCCAGAGAGGTGCAACCTCTTTGGCTTATTGGGGAATTTTCAGCGTTGCTTGCAATGCGGCTCGAAAATTCCCTAATAAGCTATGGTATTTTCCGCTTGTAAATATCCGCACGGCTGCAAGCGTTCTCACTCCCTACATCTTCAGCCCTCGCTTTTTCGGTGGCTGCATCATCCGCCTTGCGGATTGGACTTGCCTCTCCTGCTTCATCGGCTCTGCCGATTGGGACAAGGGCTTACCGCACAGGTAGTCGTTCAAGTCCTTATACTCACTATAGTGTATGGACTTGTCGGAAAGGCGTTCCCCGAACCTTGCTTGCAGATGCTCACAGGCTGTCCGTCCTGCCGTATCGTTGTCAAGGAAACAGCCGATTTGGGAATAGTCAGCCAATATGCCCTCCGCCTTTGCGAGATTGGAAACGGAGTTCAAGATGATATAATCCTGCGTGGTCAGTCGGGGGCATTGCGGATTGTTCCTCACACGGATGGAAAGGAACGAGAGGTAATCCATGAAGCCCTCGAAAAGATAACAGGTTGTCGGCTGTTCTCCACTTTGTCGGATATGGGTGATGTCCTTTGGAGCGACACAACCTTTGAAATAGCGGTTGCGCACCTCATAACCACCTGCCATATTCGGGAAACCGATGGCGAAGTATGGTCTGCCCTTGTTTTCAAAATGCAGTTCCTTACATTCCCTCTTGGCGAGTTCGGTGCTTATTCCTCGCTCCTGCAAATAGGATAATAGTACAGGAGAGGATAACTCCGAAACTTGCAGATGTCGGTACATCGGTTCTGAAACGGATTGCCGACCAAAAGAAAATGGTACATGGATGGCGGTGTGCAGATGCGGTGTCTGTTTGGCGATGCACTCCAACAGATACGGCACGTTGTCGGAGCGGTAGAGTTCCGAAGCCAATGCGATGATATTGCCACCCTTGCCGATGCCGAAGTCATACCATTGGTTGAGTTCGGTGTTTACCTTGAACGAGGCTTCGGCTTCCTCTCTCAGCGGTGACTTGTACCAAAGGCTGCTATCTTGTCGCTTGACGGGTGTGTACCCCAGACTTTGCAGATAGTCTGCTATTCTGATTTGTTTTGCTTCCTGTATTGTCATAATGTATATTCCTACGGATTTGATGATGGTTGATAAAGCGATGATTTGATGAACATATGGTTTAACACATTGATTTATATCTATATATCATCTCATCATTTATTCATCAAACCACTCACGAAAAGAGAAATTCATCGTTTACGGTGTCGGGCATGGTCTGTCCGTCCTGTTTTCTCCTTTCATCAGTGAGATACTTTTGATGAATGTTTGATGAGAATGTAAATATCTATATTTCAATATATTTATATACTTATTCATCATTTCATCAAAATAATCATAGTGTTTCCAAAAACGATTTTGTCACGGTGTAGAACCGTCCTGTCTTCCGCATGGGCGAATAGTGACAGTCACGGGTATAGTCCAACTGATAGGTGGTATAGGTAAGCGTGTTGGGTGCAGGATTAAGTTTCCAACACTCTTTCAATACCCTGCGTACTTGATGTTTCTCCACTTTTGCCTGTGAATACCGCAACAAAAGAAAAATATCGTTGCAGTCAAAAGAGAAAGTGTCCGTGCCTACACTTTCCATAATGTCAAGGATAAGCTCGTGCATCTCTATCTCCAATCTGTTGCGGTTGCTGCGGATAATCTTCTGCAAGGCTTCGGTATGCAGTAGTGAGGGCGTGAACCACATACGGCTTTTCTTTTCGGTGGATAGCTGCCTATGCTGTAAATGGTGGAGAAAAGCAGGTATCTCCGCTTTCAGTTTTTGCAGGAAGTCGGTATCATCCGACTGCAAGCGGTCTATCTTGCGCACCCAATAACGGGTTTCACCTGCATCAATGATGACAGGCAGGTACTCGTTGTTTGAACACAGCACGAATTTGGCGAAGAACGCAATTTCGTCACGGTCTTTGCCTTTGGCTTCCACCTTGTAGGATAGTGCCGTGCTCAGGTTCTTCAACCGCTCGCTGTCCTCCCGGCGGCTCAGCAATACTTCGTCCACCACGATAAGGAGTTTCCCAGCCCAGTCGGAATTGAACTGGCTGCGGAAATCCTCGTTGGTGTTGAATGTCACGTTATTCTGAAACAGGGCTTTCAGAAAATTGAGGAATGTACTTTTGCCTGTGTTGCGCTCCTCCGACACCAACAGCAGGATGGGCAACTTCTGAATGGGTTGCAGGTAGAGCAGTTGAAGATAGTCCATTCCCAACTCGTATTGCTCCCCGAAGATATGTTCCACCAATGAGCGGACAGAGGGGAAATCACCCTCTTGCGGTTGGTGGGGTATCGGCTCGTAGAGGTTAAGGAACTTGCCGATTACAGGCTGATAGCTGACGTGTTCGGGTACGGTGCAGAAGCCGTCATACTTGGGTACGCTGCCGATGTAGTCCTTGCCATAGTCTTGGCGCAGGGTCTCGTTGTTCCATGCGATGCGCTTCCTTACATACCCTCCGTTCAGTCTTGGCTGCTCCACAATCTTGTAGAGCGTTGTGCCGACACGGATAAACTCTTCCTTTGCCATGCCGCCATCTGTGGGCGGTCGGTGGCTGTCATTTACTTTGTTTGCTTCCATATTCCAATGATTTAAGTTTGAAAAAATGTCAGCTACAAAAGTATAATCAACTGTCGGATAAGTTGATACGCAAATCACAGCAGAACGCAGCAAAAAATACTTCGGGGCTGTTCGGGGCTGTAAAAACAAAAAATCCGAAGAAACAGAGCTGAAAACAGATGCTTCTTCGGGTGCGTGAGTATGTGTGAATGGCAATACGCCTATGCAAAGTATTTCGGATTTGCCGTATCAGTGATGTTCAGCGAAAAGAAGATGCCTGTTTTTTCTTTTCGCAAGTACAGTCTTTCAAGTATGGCTCTGCGAACCTGTTCCGCTCCGAATGTGTTGATGCGGAAAGCAAGGGCGATGATGGCTTCAAGACTGTAAACCTCCATGCTGCGTTTGTCCGACAGTTTGATGGTATGCTTTGTCTCATATTCCCTCAAAACACCGCTTTTACAAAGAGCCTTTATCCCTGCTCGGATTGTTGGGGCGATAACCCCGAACAACTCGCAGAGTTCCCACTCGGTCATGGCAATGGAGACTGTATCGGTCGGCAGGGCGATGTTGCCCTGTCCGTCCATCGTGATGATGCTTCGTTTCTCTTTCATCTGTATTCTTCTTTATGGGTTATCAAATGGCACTGCAAATGCTTTTCTCCATATCCCCCAACTTGTCGGACAACAGTTCCAAGTCCTGACTTATCTTTTGGGCGGTTATCTTCGCGTAGATTTGAGTGGTCTTTATGTTGGTATGCCCCAACAGGCGGCTGACGGTTTCAATGGGTACTCCGTTGGATAACAGTATGGTAGTTGCTGCCGAATGTCTTGCGACATGATATGTTAAATGTGTCTTTATACCGCACAAATCGGCTATGGCTTTCAGCTTTTTGTTGCAGGTCGTATTACTTGGCATGGGGAAAACCTTATTGTCCTTTGCCATCCCCTTATACTTCTCTATAATCTTTCGGGGAACGTCCAACAGACGGATATTCGATTCGGTGTTGGTCTTCTTTCTTCGGGTGATAATCCATAAGTTACCGTCAAAGAAAGTTTGCAGGTTGTCGGTGGTGAGGTTCTTGACATCGGAATATGCCAACCCCGTGAACACCGAAAACAGAAACAGGTCCCTCACAAGCTCGTGGGTCTTGTCGGGCATCTCGGTATTCATCATGGTGTGTATCTCCTCTTTCGTGATATACCCCCTGTCCACGCTTTCGGGAGAGTTGATATACCCTGCAAAGGGATTGAACGGCAGACGACCGTCATTTCTCGCTATGGAAATGATGTGCTTCAACACAATCATATAGCCCCAAATGGTATTAGTGCGGCATTTCTTCACCGTGCGCAGGAAATACTCGAAGTCGTTGATGAACGTGAGGTTTAACTCTTTGAGGGGAATATCCTCACGCTTGTATGTATGGGGCAGGAACTCCCGAATATGCTTGCAGACGGTTATGTACCGTTGGAATGTTCCTTTGGCACGGCTGTGTCCGACTTTCTTTGCAAACTCCGCATTGTGCTGCTCAAAGAGTTTCAGCAAGGTTTCCTGCTTGATACCGATACCGAGATAGGCATCTTTCAGTTTGGCAGCGGTCACATATCCGTCTGTCTGCATCAGTCTTGGTAGCGGCGGTTCACCTCCACCCGAATCTTGTCAACCGCACGGTTGATTCTCTGCGCTTCGGCACTCTTGCCCGAAGCACGGTTGTTCTTCACATCCCACAAATGGGGTGGAACTTCCATTTTGCAACTGAACTGCTTAATCTCTCCGTCCACCGTAAGGCGGCACATCAGTGGCAGGTTGCCGTTGGGCTTTGCACTGCCTTTCTTCACGTAGAATAAGACCTTGAATGTACTTCGCATAACTCACTTCTTTTTTGGTGACAAAATTAGTTTACCGTGAGTTACCAACAGCTACGCAAAATTACGCAAATCGCAGAAAAACAGATGCTTATTCTGGAAGTTCACACATTACGGCAGTAATGATGTGGTAACTGAACTCTTGCGTTGTGTGGCTTTTGGATGTCTGCAAACGACCTTTTCCACATCAAAAGCAAAAGCGTAACGACCACTCTTTCAGTTGAATCGCTACGCTTTTCTCAAATTTACTTTTTAGCTATCTGTTTATTTTAGAAATCTTCAGATTCAGATTATTCGCTGACAGCCGGTTTTTCAACAAACTCTGTTTCACCGCCAGCAACCAGCAGATCATACCACTGGATCAGTTTCTTGATATCGCTGGTGTGTACACGGTCGCGGTCATAGTTAGGCAATACTTCAGCCATGAAAGCGTGCAGTTCTTCTGCAGAAGCTTTACGGAAATCCAAAGAAGCAGCCTGTCCGTTTTCCTTTGTCTTTACAGATTCCAGTACTTCAGCCAGGGGAACTTCTTCAGCATCGGTATACATAGCAATATCACCCAAAGAGATTACTTTATCACTGGCATAGATCGGCATTCTCTTTTTATCTGCAACTGATTCTACAATCAGCATATTCTTAGCCTGAGAAATCAGCTTATATAATCCCGCTTACCCGAGATAGCCAAAATAGTTTTCAACATAGCGAGTAAATGATTAAGTTTAATATTCAGCCGACAAAAGTACAATTCACGAATGAAATACACAAACTATTTGCATGCTTTTATGCATCCCAGTTCCTGAATAATTTGCCCGAGTTGAGGTTCCACCGGATTTATGCCATCGTTTGTAAGAATAAAGTCTGCTCTCTTGCATTTCAGTTCCTCATCCATCTGGGCAGCAATCCGTTCACGAACCCGTTCTTCCGGAACTCCGTCGCGCTCCATAGCCCGTGAAATCCGTATTTCCAACGGTGCATATACCATCAGGACACGATCCACGGCACGGTCAAACCCGGACTCAAACAAAATAGCACTTCCATCCCCACCAGTTCTCTTCCCTGTTGTTTCAACCCGTCGGCCCACAACAGAAAGTCTTCATACACCCGGGGATGTATAATGTGATTCACGCGTTCTGCATGCGCTCTGGAAGCAAAAAGATAACCGGCCAGCAATGTTTTATTCAGCTGCTGTCCACAATAAACTTCCTCTCCCAGCAAGGCAATCAGTTCACGACGGATCTCCGGATGAGTCAGGGTCAGTCTTTTTGCCTCCCGGTCGGTATCGTAGACAGGGATTCCCCAGCTCTCCAACAAGCGGGAAACATAAGATTTCCCGCTTCCGATTCCTCCAGTAATTCCCAGTTTAATCATGTGTTTCCGTAACTTGCTGTTCTTCGATCAGATAATCCGCAGAAGAAGGGATGACACGCACCCGACTGGCATAGGGCGAGAATGTCTGTACAGAAAGGGGAACTCGCTCCTCCTTGTTCCGTAACAGATCTTTATAATGAATTCCTATAAAGAAGTCATTGGCTGTTACCTCCTTGAAATGTTTCAATCCGACCTGGAAAGTAACCTGTGCTTTGGACGGGAAAGTCCGAAGCACTTTTCCCGGAGGGAAATCAACTCCCACAATGGGCACATCTACTGTTTTTCGGAATACATATCTACATAAACAGACATATCATTGGTAGCCGGCACAAACTTGGCACCTTTTACCTTGCGGATCGCTACACGCTGATTCAGTGTATCCGTAATATTCTCCAGTTCCAGAGGCTGGGTATAAGCCGCCGTTATCGAGCCAAGCACTTCCTTCGGTGCATAGACCATGACCGAATCAGGACTGAAATGAATGTCGGAAACATAATATTGTCTTCCTGCTGAGACATGACCATCCAGGACGACAGGAACTTTCTTGGCCTTGCCTTCCGTATAAATGATTTCCAGCGTATCGGGACGGACAGACAAAAGCTTGGTGGAAGTATTCAACTGAGTAGCAACTTTCTTAAAGATCTCAGCAGAAGAAATATGTACATGATCTCCACGATCCCGATATTCTTCAAAATCGAAGGAAACAGGGAAAAAGGTTCTTCCCAACATATAATTCAACAATACGGTTCCCCGATCCTCTACCCGCACCCGGATCTCATCAGGCAATTCAGAAGTCAGCACAACTTCTTTCGGGACATTACGCAGACGGACGGGCATCTTGAATTCTGCCTGATAAAGATCATTCATGGTCTGCATCAGCCAGAAGCAGAAAGATACGAATACAAAAAAAGGAAAACCAGAAATTCCCTGCTCTTCTGACTAAGCAGGAAATTTCTGATCTTTCTTGATATCATCAAATAATATGTCCTTATGTTCTTCTTATCGAACATAGCATAAAATTTTTATTTATTTGCCTGAGCCTGGGCATCAGCATAAATAGAGTTTTTGTCTACTTTGATTTTTACGCCAGATGCAATTTCCACAATTACGGCATTGTCTTCTATTTCTTTAATCTTTCCATAAATACCTCCGGCAGTAATTACAGACTGTCCTACTTCCAGGTTTTTACGGAAGTTGGCAATCTCTTTCTGCTTTTTGTTCTGAGGACGGATCATAAAAAAGTACATGATAGCAAAGATAGCCACCATCATGATCAGGAAAGAATAGTCAGCACCACCTTGGGCCTGTAACATGACATTCAACACGTTCATACGTTTTTTCTAGTTTTTGATTAATATTAAGCTACGCAAATATATCAATTTTTGGTTAGCTTATTCTCCTTTTTTAATTGATTAACAATTCCGTCCAATGTACCATTGATGAAACCACCGCTCTTCGGAGTACTATACAACTTGGCAATTTCCACGTATTCATTCAAAGAAACATTCACAGGAATATTGGGGAAACTCAGAATTTCAGCCAAAGCAATCTGCATGATCACCACGTCCATCACAGCTACACGGTTCAGATCCCAGTTCTTTGAACCTTCACTGATCAAATGACGATAATAATCTGCATTCAGGATTGTACGGCGGAACAGACGGCGCGCAAACTCCTGATCTTCCTCATCCTTAAATTCGGGCAAGAGTTCCTGCTTGTCACCGTTCTTCGGATCAAAACGCTTGATCGTCTTCAGAACAAAAGTATCTACAATTTCCTTATCGTCATTCCAGTACAGACTCTGGTCTTCCAATACTTCATCCAAAGCAGCATTGTTGAAAATGATCTTCTTATAGATCTTTCTCCATACCTCACGGTCTTCCTCGTAAGAAGAAGTTTCGCTGGCCATGTATTCCTTATAAATATCACTTTCCATGATCTGCTCACACAGCTTCTTCACAAAATCACCTTCGTTTTCCCAGGTCTTCTTCTGTGAACTGGCAAATTCATTCAACTGCCGGTTGACTTCCAACTGAGCAATGAAGCGGTTTTCTACAAATTTAGTGTTAGGACGAAGATCTTCTTGAGTAGGCACCATTTTACTTTTCGCAGCATCCAATCGCTTATTGGCATACTTTGTAACTTCGACCATCAAGAGCAAGAGATAGTTATATAAATCGTATGCTTTGGATAAGCTGAAGAACAACTCCTTTTCTGCAGTATCCAAATTTTTACCTCCGTTCTGATAATACGCATAAATTATCTGAACTATCTTAAGACGAATAAGAACTCTGTTAATCATACTAACTAATAACAATATTATTTTTATGCAAAAGTAAAATAAAATCCCAACATAGCATACAAAAAATGGCATTTTTTTCTGTTTTTTTTGCTTTTATGTATTTTTATCATCTTCGCATTTTGAAATAAGCAATAAAATAAAGAAATTTGAGCGTCTTTTTAAGTAATGAATAAATCTATGGAAGATCAGAACAAGAACATCATGAAAGAAGGCGACAAGGAAATAGTCTTCTCAAAAACCGTTAAAGCCGGTAAACGCATCTACTATCTGGATGTGAAGAAGAATCGAAAAGAGGAAATGTTTCTTGCCATTACGGAAAGTAAAAAGGTGGTTTCTGGGGAAGGAAATGATTCTTCAGTGAGTTTTGAAAAACATAAGATATTCCTCTATAAAGAAGATTTCGAGAAATTTATGAACGGACTGCACCAGGCGATCCAATACATTGAACATGAACAAGGACCAATCTTAGGGGAAAGACATCCAAATGCTCACGAAATGCAAGAAGAGCCCTTATCGGAAAACAGCCATCTCAGCGCAGATGAAATAAAAATCGATATCGATTTCTAATTCATGCATTCAGAATACGAAAGCCACGAAGGTAATATAACTTTTCATGTGTGTCCCCGCCTCCTGTGGCTTTCGCATAACCTCACTCTTTATTGGCTATCATACACTTTATTATATATAGGAAAAACTCTCTGCCAAAAGATCAAACTTCAGCTACCTTCCCAACAAAGAAGGAATTATTTTGGTTATTTCAAAGGAAATCACTACCTTTGCAGCGCTTTTTTAAGCTCATCGTGTGATATACCACATCGTGTGATGGCGAATTAAGCAAGAGATAATAAACTTAATTTAGAGTAACACAAAAAGATTTGAAAAATGAAATCAATCGAAATCAAAGGTTCTTTGAGAACTGAAACTGGAAAGAAAGCTACTCACAGCTTGCGTAAAAACAACGGCGTACCTTGCGTATTGTACGGTATCCAGAAAGACGAAAACGGCAACCCGGTTGCTACTCACTTCACTGTAACAACTGACGGTCTGCGTAACTTGGTATACACACCGCACATCTATGTAGTAGACCTGAACATTGATGGCCAAAGTTGTAAACGCTATCATGAAAGATATCCAGTTCCACCCTGTAACTGA
>ENA-OQHA01000208-OQHA01000208.1-human-gut-metagenome-genome-assembly--contig:-NODE-208-length-31864-cov-3.985191_pt1 | contig 31864 bp, 38 predicted proteins | sample MGYA00242558_ERZ504707 | MGnify/ENA primary metagenome ERZ504707 (study PRJEB26092, sample SAMD00036197) | human gut metagenome | host: Homo sapiens | study: EMG produced TPA metagenomics assembly of... | reverse complement strand
CAGGCATTGCGTCACAGAATATATGAATCAGATAGCAGGCAGACAGACCGTCGATGCGGGTGTGTTCAGCGTAACGTTTCGAAAACCCGACAGTAGACCTCAGCATAGCTGTTCAGGCCACACTCACACTGATAATCGCCGGCACGCTTGCCGGACTCTTTCCGGCACGTAAGGCAGCCCGTATCCGTCCTATTGAAGCATTAAGAGCAGACTGACATGAGAAGAGTAGATTTTGACACCTGGGAGGAAATCCTCCTTACCATTACACGTAACAAGACACGAAGCGTGCTTACTGCCTTCGGTATCTTTTGGGGAATATTCATGCTGGTTGCCCTCATGGGCGGAGCTCAGGGTATGCAGGACATGCTTTCACGCCAGTTTCAGGGATTCGCCACCAATTCCGGCTTTATGGCGACAAACAAGACCTCGAAAGCTACAAGGGTTTTCAGCAGGGAAGGTGGTGGAACATGGAAAATCAGGATGTGGAACGCATACGCAACTCTGTGCCAGGCATCGATGTGGTGACTGCCACCATCGCACAATGGGGAGTAAATATCGTACGCGAGGAATACACGCTGTCGGGAACCCTGAAAGGACTTTATCCGGAATACGACAAGATAGAAGAACCGATTATCCGTATGGGACGTTCGCTGAACGAAACCGACATACGCGACCGCCGGAAGGTGTGCGTCATCGGTAAGCGTATCTACGAAACGCTCTTTCCCAAGAAAGACAATCCGTGCGGACAATTCATCGAGATAAATGGCATCTATTACCGTGTAGTAGGCGTAAACGAGGCTACAGGCAACATGTCGGTCAACGGACAGTCGGAAACCTCGGTGGTTATCCCGTTCACCACCATGCAGCAGAACTATAACCGTGGCAAGCAAATCGACATGCTGGGATATACAGCCAAGAAAGGATATTCCATCAGTCAGGTGGAAAAGGATGTGGAACGTACCATCAAGCTGGCACACGCCATTCATCCCGACGACGAACAGGCAGTCATCCGTGTAAATGCGGAAGCAATGTTCAGCATGATGGACAACCTGTTTACGGGCATCCGGATGCTGGGATGGCTCGTAGGACTGGGTACACTGCTCGCCGGAGCCATCGGAGTCAGCAATATCATGATGATAACCGTCAAGGAACGGACAACTGAAATCGGTATCCGCCGCGCCATCGGTGCACGTCCCGACGACATTCTGCAACAGATTCTGCTGGAAAGTATGGTACTTACTACGCTGGCCGGTATGGCGGGCATATCGTTTGCCGTCTTCCTGCTCAACATCGTAGAAACGGCCACTTCAGAACCGGGACTTCCGGCACATTTCCTTATCAGTTTCTGGCAGCTGTCGGAGCTTGCATCCTGCTCGTTGTTCTGGGACTGCTTGCAGGACTGATACCTGCTTACCGTGCCATGGCTATCAAACCGATAGAGGCGATACGCGACGAATAAACGCTTACCTGCTGTTAGTAATGAAGAAATAAAAACATAAACCAATTTATATGAAGAAGTATATCAAAATAGGCATATTGGTGCTCATCGCACTGATATTTATAGGAACATTCGTTTTCCTGTATCAGAAGTCACAGCCTAAAGACACGAAGTACGACATTCAGAAAGTAGAAACCACCAATCTGGTACAGACTACCGTAGCAACGGGAAAGATTGAACCGCGCGACGAGGTACAGATCAAGCCGCAGATTTCGGGTATCATTGCCGAAGTATACAAAGAAGCAGGCGAGAAAGTAAAGAAAGGTGAAGTCATAGCCAAAGTAAAGGTTATCCCCGAACTGGGACAACTGAACTCTGCCGAAAGCCGTGTCCGCCTGGCAGAAATGAACGGACGTCAGGCAGAAACCGACCTGACACGTATGGAAAAGCTTTACAACGATAAGCTGGTAAGCAACGAGGAATACGAAAAGACACTGCTGGCTGCCCGTCAGGCACGTGAAGAGATTCAGGCAGCCAAAGATAATCTGGAGATTGTTAAAGAAGGTATCACCAAAAACAGTGCTTCGTTCAGCAGCACTCTTATCCGTTCTACCATCGACGGTCTGATACTGGACGTACCTGTCAAGGTGGGAAACTCGGTTATCATGAGTAACACATTCAATGACGGTACGACCATCGCTACCGTAGCCGATATGAGCGACCTGATTTTCCGCGGCAACGTAGACGAAACAGAAGTAGGACATATCCGTGAGGGAATCCCCGTAAAAATCACTCTGGGAGCCTTGCAGAACATGAAATTCGATGCCATACTGGAATATATCTCGCCCAAGAGCGTAGAAAACAACGGAGCCAACCAGTTTGAAATCAAGCAGCCATTACTGTTCCCGACAGTGTTACCATCCGTTCGGGCTACAGTGCCAATGCCGAAATGGAGCTTCAGCGTGCAGATAATGTGTTGGCTGTACCGGAAAGCACACTGGAATTTTCGGGAGATTCTGCCTTTGTCTACGTACTGACCGACAGTGTTCCGCTACAGAAGTTCGTACGCCGTGCTGTCAAGACCGGTATCAGCGACGGAATCAAAATGGAAATCAAACAAGGTGTCAGCGCCGGCGAACTTGTCCGCGGACTGAAACACGAAGACTAATCTTTATGCAATCATGAAACTGAAACAATTATTTATCATAGCTTCCGTTGTCACAATGCCGGCTTATGCCCAGCAGAAATGGGACTTGAAGCAATGTATCGACCATGCCATTGCAAACAATCTGACCATCAAGCTACAGGAAGCCCAGCGCGAGCAGAGTAAAGTAGAGTTGAGCACAGCCAAAAACAGCTTCCTGCCCGACTTGAACGGAAGCGCATCGCACTCATTCAATTTCGGCCGGAGTCTTCAGGCAGACAATACCTATCAGAGCCTCAACACCCAAAATACGGGACTGAACCTGAGCACCAGCATTCCACTGTTCAGCGGACTTCAGAAAATAAACAACGTAGCACTCTCGAAACTGAATCTGCAAGCGGCTATGGAAGACCTGAACAAAGCCAAAGAAGATATCAGCATACAGGTAGCTTCGGCCTACCTGCAAGTGCTTTTCAATGAAGAACTGGTGAAAGTAGCCAACGAACAGCTTGCGCTGAGCAAGGAAATGCTGGAGCAGAAAACAGCTTTCTACAAAAACGGAAAGGCTTCGCAGGCCGAGTGGTATGAAGCCAAGGCTCGTGTGGCACAAGACGAACTATCAGCGTACAGGCGGAAAACAACCGGCGTCTTTCGCTGCTCGACCTGAGCCAGCTGCTGGAGCTTCCCTCTCCCGATGATTTCGCTATCGTATCACCGGCTACCGACTCCATTGCCGGCCTCAAGATACAGACATCACCGGCCGAGGTATATGCCGAAGCGGTTCTGACCAAACCTTCCGTCAAGGCAGCACAGTACCGGCTGGAGGGAGCAGAAAAGAGCATCCGCATGGCTAAGGGAGCCTATTATCCGCAACTCAGCTTCGGAGCAGGTATCAGTACCAATTTCTATAATGTCTCGAGCATGGAGAACGGTAATTTCGGTTCACAGTTGCGCGACAACTTCAGCCAGTATATCGGTTTCTCGCTCAGCGTTCCTATCTTCAACCGTTTTGAAACCCGTAACCGCGTACGCAGCGCCCGTATCCAGCAACATACATACTACTGGCAACTGGAGGAAAGTAAAAAGAACCTCTACAAAGAAATACAGCAGGCGTACTACAATGCCGTAAACGCCGAAACCCAGTATCACAGCAGCCTTACAGCCGACGAAGCGGCACAGGCTTCCTTCCTGCTGATGAAAGAGAAGTACACCAACGGCAAGGCAAACGCTACGGAGTACAACGAATCGCGTACGGCCTGGATGAAAGCCGTTTCCGACCGTCTTCAGGCCAAATACGACTACCTGTTCCGCACCAAGATACTCGATTTCTACCGGGGTATTCCACTTACGCTGTAATACAACCCGAAACGATATACGTCTATATAAAAAGAGAGCCGCAGGCGATACTCCACGTACGACCTGCGGCATTTTTGTTGTGTATATTTCGGAAACTCGATATCGTGCCTACTATTTATCGATGCTTTTTATGATAGTTGATGCAATTTTCGATGAACTTTTGCGGCTAGCCTTGCTCAGTTTGTCAGCTTTTTCCAGATTCATGCAAGTAAAGTAATTGTTACCTTTCGTCACTTCTTTCTGGTTTTTGTCGTAAAGCGAGTAGCTCACAAAGTGGAACAATGTGCGCAAAGGTTTTTCCTGCCACTTCAAATAATGCTGGTTCAGGAACAATACATAATCGGCATGCGCTTCGTCCAGCAGCTGCTTGTAATTCTGGCTGTCTATCTGGCTCACATTAGCATAACTCTCTTCGTTTTCTCCACTCACCTGTATGTCACCCAACAACTTCTCTGCATCAGCAAATTTCTCTGAAGAGATAAATGCAAATTCCTTATTCTTGTTTGCATGGATGATATTGTCCGTAATAATCCGGTTGTAAGTATCGCCGATACTGTCTTCCGGAATACCCGTTTCTTCAGTAATCATGCTTTCAGGAAAGTAGTTCGAGCTGACATTGTCGAGTCCTACTACCAGCACCTTAACCGTAGCACTGCTTTCTTTACCGACAGCCTCTTTACCGGCCTCTTCAGCCTGTACGGTTGCAACGGAAGCCATAGCAAACAATCCTAAAATAATGCTTTTCACAAATGTTGTTTTCATTGTTTTTCTGCTTTTAGTTTGACGATACAAAAATAGGGATGTCATGTTACATCCCTATTTCCTGTGTGTGATAATATTATTTAGAATCGGTTACAATCGGAGCAATCCATGCTTCCGCCATTACTTTCCTGCCACCAGAGCAGCAGCTTCCAAAGGTTGGTCGGTCGTGATATAATCTACATTCAGGTCTATCATCTTTTTCATGTCTTTCTCATTGTTCACAGTCCAGACATTAACCTTCATGCCCAGTTCGTGAGCCTCTTTCACCCATTCCGGATGTTTTTCGAATGCTTTATAATGATAGTCTATGCCATTAGCACCCTTTGCCTTTACGTCCTTGGGAGCGATGTCACTCTTCAGATAAGCGATTTCCGATTTGGGAGTAAGACGAGCAAGCTGCTCACAGATATTCATGCTGAATGAGATATATTCCACCTGCTTTTCCAATCCGTATTCCTTTACCATTTTTACAGTAGTTTCTGCAATCTGGTCTTCCTGTGCCTTTGTTTTATGAGGCTTGATTTCCAGAATCAGCTGTACATCCGGCAATTTCTTTCCGGCTTCCAGATAATCGGCAAGCGTAGGAAGTTTCTCACCGTTCTTCAGTTTCAGGTCCTTCAGCTTATCGTAAGCCGTTTCACCGATAACCAGTCCGTCTATCGCATCATCGTGGTTTACTACCACCACTCCGTCGGCTGTGAGCTGTACGTCAAATTCAGAACCATACACTTTAGCTTCGGCAGCTTTTTCAATCCTGCAATAGAATTCTGTGCCGAACCTTCTGCTTTCCAGAATCCGCGGTGAGCGATCACCTGTGTCTGAGCCTGACCTGCCAGTGTAAAGAGTGCACAGGCACAAGCCATCAGTAAATTTCTTGTTTTCATAATCATCGTTATTTATTTTCAGTTTGTTTATCAGAACGCATATCTCAACCCGATCTGAACCTGATAAGGAGTACCGTTCAGACTAGACACACCGGTATTTGCATTGACATTGTATACATACTCTTTTTTCTCCTTATCGAAGCTCTTGATGGTATAAATCTTCTGAGCTCCCAAGTTATGTCCTGCCCCCCAGTCCTTGTTCAGCATATTCAGTACGTTGAATATATCGACCGAGAGTTCCAGACTGTGTTTCTTGTAGAACTGGAATTTCTTAGCCAGACGCAAGTCGAGTGTACCGTAGAATCCGTTTACTCCACCGTTACGTTCGGCTACCTTTCCGAAACTCTTGCGAATATAATCTTTTGTACTTTCCTCTACATCCGGATTAGAAAGAATATTGTTAATACCGTCTTTCAGATACTGCGGAGTATTCGGATCGTTCGGATTGTAAATATAAGCCAAATCATTTGAATCTACAAAGTCACCGTTCACATTTCCACCTACGATGAGTGAATAGCGTGTACCGCCGATACCTGAGAAGCGTGCACCCACACTGATTCCCCAGAAAGTAGGAGCTGTACCATATACTACCACTTTATGACGGAACTGATTGCTTGAATAGCTCATCTGGCTCAAATCACGCGGATCGTCTACAACCATCTGAGAAAGTGTAGCCGAGTTTGCCACGTTACCGTTGTAAGAAGTATTGTCTTTTGTATCGTTCCATGTATAGCTGAATGAAAGTTCTCCATCCTTGAAATAACGCCATGTACCATCGATAACGAAAGCAAACTGATTAACCTTACCTTCACTTACCATTTCGAGCACACGTCCTACCTTGTCGCTCTTTCTGCTCTCTTTCCAGTCGGCTACCCCCTTATCGTCGATAGTATTTGCAGGGACATACACTCCACGGTTTCCTTCGGAAGCGATACGGAAGTACGGTTCATCCACCATGTTACGGTCTACATACATATAGTTGTTGCGTCCCAGTGTCATATATCCGGCTACACTCATTTCAGGCGGTCGCTGAAGAAATGTGTATACGAGAGGTTAGCCTTATAGATAACCGGCACCTTACAGTCAGCACCATTCATGTTAATGGTAGAAAGTTTTTCCACATTCGGGTTATTGAAAAGTCCGGCTCCCGGTGCTGTAGACGGATCCTTGCGGTACGAAGGGAAATCCGGACGGATGAGGTTCAGCATTTCCTGATAGTTGGAAGCTGTTTTGTCAAGTGTAATATCCAGCGAAGCAGTACGTGTACCGTCGAACACCATGTTGTTGATCATGGCATAGTTGTTGATATCGGAAGCAAAGATACCAGCACCGGCACGGATGATATCTTTATGTTTGTCATTGATATCCCAGGCAAACTGCAAACGCGGCTGAACCTGGAAAGTAGACAAGCCATTGTCTGTTCTCAATCCCAATTCATCGTATACAGTCTGATTGAACGTACCCTTGTTGAAATAAGTAGCATTATCCAGACGCAAGCCGGCAATCAGTTCAAATCCCGGGAAAAGCTTAGTCTGCAACTGTGCATAAGCACCGGCATTCAGAATGTTTTGTTTCACACGGTCGTCGGGAGTAAGATACAGTTCACGAACATAACGGTACGGTTCCAGATTGTCGAAAGCGTCCAGTCCGTTGAAGTAGAAACGTCCGTTCGTTTCACTACCATAGCGTGAGTTCATGTGTGTATACATCATGTCTACTCCAAACGTATAATTGATTTTGTTTGTATTGTAGTAGAAATTATCGACAAGCTGAAGCACATGATTGTAGAAGTTTTCAGGGCAATAACGCTGTCCTCCCAACTGAATGCTGGTAGTAGCCGTCTTACCGTCAATCTGAGATTCTACATTGCTGACAACAGCTCGGGGAATGATTGGAAGAAGGCAACTCATCGCCCGGCATAGATTCTTCCAGCGTATAAAGGTGCTGCAACTTCAGTTCATTGGTTCCTTTCGGACCTGCTACCGAACGCAAGGTAGCCATGGCACTGTTGTTCAGCGAATGTACATTACCATAAGTTTCGTACAGACAGATAGAGGTATTGTCCCCCAATCCCAGATTATTCATATCGTTTACAAAGTTATCTGTAAACGTCAAAAGATTGGTAGCATTGATCTGCCAGTCTAAACGGGCAAATACGGCATCAGTGCTTTGCTTCTTATCGAAAGCACCAAACTGAGGATTGGATGATACTCCATATTTATCGCGTGCAATTTGTAAGAAACGATCGCGTACGTCTGTGGTCAGACTATAACGTTTTTCATCGGCAGCACTCTGGATATCGGCAATATACAGCGGACGAGAGTCTGCCTGATGATCCCATGCAATGAAGAAGTGAGCACGGTCTTTTACCAGCGCGCCTCCCAGTGAAGCACCAACTGATAAGTAGAGAAGTCATTGTCGCGCTTGTTTCCGCGGATATCATACGGACTGGACAACCAGTTGGCACGGGCAAAAGTAAACGCGCTACCGGTCAGCGTATTGGTACCCGACTTGGTAACTGTACTCACCGTACCACCTCCGGCACGTCCGTTGGTCACATCGTACTGATTGGTTACCACCTTAAACTCACGGATAGCCTCCATAGAAATAGCATACGGCACACCGTTTCGGCTTGTCGTACTACCTCCCGAAGTCGGATTCTTTGCCGTCATACCGTCGATGGTATAGTTGGTAGACGATGCAAGCTGTCCTGACAGGCTGGAGCCGGTACTAAGTGGAGAAAGATCTACCAGCGAAGTAAAGTTACGTCCGTTTACGGGAAGCTTTGCCAGGTCGCGTTCCGTAACGGAAGTAGCAGCTCCGGTAGTGGCAATAGTATTCTTCAATGAATTTGCAACTACTTCTACCGCCTCCATCACTACACTCTCTTCTTTCAACTGAAAATCCAGTCGGAGCAAATCTCCCTGATTCAGTGTATATCCAGTTTTCTTCTGATCGCCATAGCCTACGTAAGTTACCGTTATACTGTATGGTCCACCCAGCGGTAACTGCTTGATGGTATATTCACCATTCTCATTTGTAATAGAACCGGTATTAAATCCGGTTGATTCATTCTTTACCTGAATAGCAGCTCCGATAACCCCCATTCCGGTTTCATCGGTTACAATACCCGAAATGACAGCCCGGTTGTCCTGAGCCATCACTTGTCCTGCCGAAAGCAGCAAGACCATAAAAAACAATAAGAACCGTTTAAATTGTTGTCATCATATTCTTTAGTTAAGTGTTTCTAAATTGACGCAACAAAAGTAAAAGCCGGGTATTACACCCACATAAACGCGATGTAAAGAAACCGTGTGATTCGTGTGAAGAAACTATTACAGGTCTTTTCTCACGACCTGTATACCTATGAGTACATAAAAAGAACGTTCCGCCAAGCCTTATAAGCCTGACGGAACGTTTTCCTTATCTCCTCTTATGAACTTTGTCCAGAAACATTCCGGACAAAGCCATGCAAGTAATATCCCAAAAGATTATTTTTTCATTGATTTAATCATTGACTGAGACTCGATAGAAGTCTTAAATGTATACTTCTTATCCAAGTACTTCTTGACAGCAGCTGCGGCAGCTTTAACATCGAGGTTACCAGCTTTCTTAAACAGAACTTTCGAAGTATTCAAATCCAAATACTTGTCAATTTCTTCAACTGGTGAGTAAGTACTTTCATTTACTTCAAGATCAACTGATCCAACTTTAGAATTCTTTTGAGCCTCATCAATTGTCATACTAAGCACTACCCAACTACCTTCTGAAGCAAGCCACAATGACTGTCTATCTGGAGAGCTATAATCAGCAAAAGCATTCAAAATTACAGCATAGAGAGTTTCATCAGTAATTTCTTCACCCGGATTTTGCTCTTCAACTTGCTTTCTCAAATCGGCCAATTCTTCAACTGTTACCGGATAAGTAAATGTATAAGTACCGTTAGTTTCGATGTTATTGAACAAAATCGGTCTGCCTTTCAAATCATCTAGGCCCAAATGTGCAGCAAGTTCATCACCATCAAATGCCAATGCTGTCATGTCCAAAGTCAAGTTTTCAACCACCTGACCTTCTTCTGCTGTAAATCTAGTAACAACCAACTTAGTTGTTGCTGTATTGCCAGCGCGTCCGATAGCAGCACAAAATAAGGTATTCATGCTGACACATTGTATTTTCACCTTCCGATCCATAAAAAAAGGCGGAATAATATCTCGCCCAAGATGAAAAAAATTCCCCTCACCATCCGGTCGGCATGGTAAGGGGAATATCGAAAAACTCAGGAATTACAATTCAGTCGAGCACATGTTCGGGCATACTGTGTGTTTGGACTATAAAATAGCAGTCGACACCGGTTTCAGTATCCGTAGCGTGCATGACAATAGGCGACACTTCCGAGTGACTGCCCCACCGTTCATATACTCTCTCCAGTCCCATCCCAGCAACGACTTTATTACAGCAAACATCTGCTGGTTTGTCAAAGATATATCGTACAGACGGATCTTTTTCCCGTCCGTACCCTTTGCAAACGTCAGTTCCAGAAAAGGAGTTTCACCGTCGACATAAAACTTATAGCTGCCACTATCACGCAGCTGCCAGTTTTCGTCGTACAAATAGAAATCTCTATCCTCATTATTTATCAGGAAAAGTTCATCACCCTGAGCGTAAGGTTCATGTACCGGATTGGCTACCAAAAGATTCAGATAAGCGTCTACTATCTTTATTTCCAGACTAACGGTTTCATGGGTAACATTATCTTTCACCGTAACCATTGTTTTCCCTTTTTGTCTGGGAGCTATACGCAGGCTGCCCCTCCCGACCGGACTCGACAAATCGACTGTTACCTCCATAATTTCAGGATTCGCCACTTCCACGTCATAATCTCTGTTTCCCCCTCGTACCATGATACTCTTGGCCCCTATCAAAGGACATTCGTAATAATCTTTCTCGAACGAGAGATGGTAAACTTCAGTTGCCGGTTCGTCTGTGTCACTGCTGCACCCGTTCAAACCGAGCAGGCATAACAAGAAAATACATACACTCCATAAAAACGTTGTCTTCATATCCCAATAAATAAAATCAATATATAATAATTTGCCGTTTATTAATATAAGGTAAACTCATCACCAAATATACAATTATTATTATAAAATAATCTTTTTTCCTATAATATTTTGTTTTAAGCATCATTGTTTCAATCTCACACTCAAACAGAGGCAAAAGATATCTCATACAATAATCCCGTTTTTAAACACATTAGCATCAAAAGAATCATTTTCAATTTGTTTTATAGTATATTTGTTTCGTCACATAAAAACATATATACCTGTTGGCGGAATTAAAATAGCGCATATTTAACTCTGCCAATAGGCTTTTCATTTTTGTAGTTAATATATTGGAGGATTGTAAGTGCGCTAATCTTCCCGATAATCCGGGCAAACAATCCATCTGTATCTTTCGCATAATTCCTTATAATCATAAACTGGTCACACAATTGCGAGAATATGGTTTCAATTCTTTTTCTCGCTTTGGCAAAAGCTGGGAATGTTGGCTTCCATTCTTTTTGATTACATCTGTATGGTACCTCCAATCTGATATTGGCAGTTTCAAACAGATCCAATTGCACTTGGGCACTTATATATCCTCTGTCCCCTATGACTGTACAATTACTATAATCCACTTTCACATCCTTCAGGTAATGAATGTCATGCACACTTAGTTGTGCATACGATATTTGTCTATTAAAAAGTTTGGTCACCTTTAATTTACTAAATATCAACAATATGCACAACTTTTTAAACATAAATCTTTTATAATTTAATTCCGCCAATAGGTAATCTATAAGATTTTTACTTTCGCAGTCCCATTTTGAAACAGCTCAAAGTGCCTAGCGCAAAATGTATACAGCCACTTGCCTTCACGCCCGTCCAGCAATAAAAAAGTGAGGGCTACCCCTATCACTAGGAATAACCCTCCAATGATTCTTTAAGAGAGAAATTAATAGAGAAAATTATTATTATTCATGATAACCAAACGGAGTTTCCTGATTGGTTACAACGATTACATTCTTCGTATTGCCAACTTCAGTCAGCGTCATCTTTGTTGGATTTACCGGATTGTCAGCAGTAACTGTAAATGTAACACCACCGTCCAGGTATGCAATCGGACGAACCACAGTATTAAATCCGGCATTCCACAAATCAAGTCCTGTCTGGTCACAGTTACCAGGCAAGTTCAGGTTAATATGATTGTCAGACAAAACAGTCGTTTCCAAAAGCATTACTCCATAATAAGGTCCATAAGCAATGTTTACAGCATTATCTGCATAGAAATAACTACCAAGAATCAAATAATCCAAAGAATTATTACCCGAAATATTGCTGCTCATCTTCTCCAATCCAGAAGTCACATAACTCTGTCCGTATGAACTCATACCGTCGTAAGTAACAAACCACGGACCACCGTTGGCAAATAACAATGCCGGAGGAGTAGTTTCACCGCTCAATACAGCTTTTCCATCTTCAGACTTCCAAGTACCAGAAGCACTATCGTAAACCAATTTCGATACTTCCATTCCACCCAATGTAATCGGGCTGTAGAATTCCATACCTTCCTTGGTCTGAATGTATGAAAAGACCTCTGTCACATTCTCACCGTCAACTTCATGCGAATAGCCAATGTACGATATGACTTCTGTACAGAGTACTTTTCACCATTCAGTGTATATGTATAGAGAATATAATTCGCCTTTTTTTCAGCTTCACTGATATCAGTGAGATATGCCTCCCAAGTTTCATTTTCCGGCATCGGAGTCATGGTAATGGTATTACCAGTCTTTTACCTCTCATCACTACCTGTTCCGGAGTGGCCGACTGAATAGTAAATTCATAGTCACCTTCCATACCCAGTCCGGTAGTACCTACACCCGAAGCCGGATCAGAGAAGAAGTGGAAAATTTCATTATAAGTATCTACAGTCAGTGTAGGACCAGCCTGTTCTTTCAAACGGTAGAGACTTGTCGATTTAGCACTGGGATCAGTGATATCAGCACTGACCGTAACTTCACCTTCTGCAGTAAACGACATCAGCACGTTGTATCCGCCAAAACTCTGCTGAGAAGAAGGATAATATTTCATCAACCATCCGTTCGGTGCCTCAATCAAAATTTTCCGGGCGTTTCCATTGCTTCCTCCACACGGTTCGAAGCCGATTCACCGAACAAGTTTTCCGTTTCTGAAGTACAGCCCGCCAGCAAGAACGAACTGATCAGAGTAAAAATATATAATAACTTTTTCATACTCATTCCGTTTTTATCATTTTAATGTTGTCCAATCCATTTCCAGTATATGCGACTGGCGTTCCTGCACTTCTTCATGCAAAGCCTGAATATCAATTCCCCATGAGTCACTCAGATATTCGGTAACCATATCCAGTTTTTCCTGAATCAATGCGCCACCTACTGTTCCGGCCTGGCTCATGATGTTCTGCCATTCAGCGTCCGATTTTACCACGTAGTTTGCAATGGTTTCTACAAAGTCTTCATCCGGTTTGCTGGAACCATAGGCTGTAACAAATCCTTCCTTACGGACATCCGCATCCTTCAGATTCACCCAACCTTCACCCGAATACTTACCCGGAGTAATATCGTTGAAATCGGTAGAATAATTCTTTGTCTGATGCAGGATATGAGCAAACTCATGGTGCATGGTCTTGAAGTACCATTCATTCAACACATCTATATTCGGATTTTCGACATCCAGTCCGTTTACATTGAACAACGTAATCTTCATACCACCTTCCGCAGTACCCAATACAATGGAACCGCTGGCTGCGTTGTATTCCGGTGAACCTACAAAGTGCATAATCTTCGGACAGTAAGTAGGAAGAAACTCCGGAGCAGCCAGTTTGGCATACACTTCCAGCCACAGGTATTTCACCATCTGCGCCAGAGCTATCGACTTGTTATAATCGGCTGGTATCACGTTATAGTCCATATCCGATTCGATATCTTCAAAACGATATTTCAAATCGATATTATATGGAGTTGTATAGTTCGTAAGAATCCAGTTATCAAACTCATTGCGCTGAGGAGCCGTCGTATCAAAAATGCTATCAGGCGACAAATCATCTTCGCTGCATGAGGTAGCAGTACACATGGCTACCAATATTAAAAATAAGTATTTTATCTTTTTCATAACAACTATCATTTTAAAGTTCATTTATCGAGGATTAGCCTCCAGACCAGCTTCTATAACATCCTGCGGCAACTGGAATGCGCGACGCGGATCATCTTTCGTCAATACGATCGGGTCCATACCGTCACGGTTATGAGTAATTTCTATACCATAACGTTTAATATCCATCCAGCGTGAACCGTCGTGAATAGTTTCAATACGGCGCATCTGCAACACACAGTGGATCATGTTTTCCTGTTTCTTGTTTACAAACGAGAAGCAAGGATTCAGGTGTTTCTTCACTGTACGCTTGGTTTCATCGGTTACAGGTATCGGTGTATATCCCACACCTTCATAGAAGTCTACAATTTTATCTTCTGTCAGTGTTTCCGGATATCCGTATCTTCCGTCACCCTTCGATGCATCCAGCCATTTGTTCATATATTCTACAGCAGTAGCATAGTCAGGCTGAGCCTTCAGAATATTAGCCTCGATGCAGCAAAGCAATGTTTCATTGGTACTGAACGGAACGATTACAGCGTGACGATAACCGATACCGTTTACCTTATCTGTATACTCAAAATACATGCGATACTTAAAGAAACACAACTTCTGTTCCATACCGTTCAGGCTGGCATAAAACAACGGGTTGTTCCATGGAGCGCCTGCCCACAAAGTTTCTGTTTCAGTCACCGTACGGTTCATACCATAACGTTTTGCCATGTTGTAAGGACCGTAAATGTAAGGCCATGAACTGTTGATCGGAGTTATCAGCAAGTTAGCATCTACCGATGCAGAGATATACGCATCACCTCTTTCATCCAGTTCGGTAAGAGAACCCAGATCAGCCTGCAACTGGCGAAGTGATCTTGCCGGATTTGTACCCAAAACTTCCTTACCATATTCCAGCACCTTTTCATAGTTCGATTTATCTTCTTTTACATAGAACAGGTAGAAACGTGCGGCAAAAGCATTGGCAGCCTTTTTGTTGAAGTGGTATTTAGGAACCGAATACAAGTTATCATTAATCAGTGGAAGTCCTTCCAGCAAATCAGCCTCAATATGCTGATAAGTTTCTTCCAGCGTACCTCTGGTATATTCAGGAGCTACTTCTGTTTCCGGTTTCGTAGCATAAGGAATACCCAATTTGGTTGAAGCGGTAGCCGGATCGTAAGCTTCACAGAAGATATTAGCCAAGACAAAATGTGCATATGCACGGCACAACAGCGCTTCACCTTTCTGAGCGTTCAGCGAAGCCGGATTTCCCATCTGTTCGATAGCCTGCAGTGCATGGTTTGCCGAAGCAATCGCCATATAAAGTCCGTTCCACATTCCCTGCGGAGAGTCCTGATCCGTATCTGTCTTGATATCATTCCACAAATAGGCATCCTGCTCCTGCTGGTACTCAAAAGCATACATTTCACCGTTATCAGCCGTATTGTCCGAAGCTTTTCAAACATCATTATCGGATAATAGCTAGGATAAGCTGAAACCAACAGACTAGTAACCTTCGATTCCGTATCTATTTCTGCACGATTATCAGGCACTGTATCAAGGAAATCGCTACACGAAGCGAAAGCCCACGCCATCAATAAAGCAGCACTGTATGTTTTTATATTTTTCATCATAATTTTCTCTTTTAAATCAAATTAAATACCCAATCTCAAAGTCAAAGTAAACTGCTTAGGAACAGGAGCAGCCACACCACCGGTGTTGAAGAATTCCGGATCCTGACCGTTCAGCTTCTTGTCGGCATAAATCAGGAACAGGTTGGTTGCCTGAAGTTTCAGTGACAGGTTGCTCAGTTTCATACGGCTGGCCAGTGATTTCGGGAAATCATAGTTCAGTGAAATTTCCTTCATACGGATGAAGTCACCTTTGGCAATACGTTCTGTAGAGTAGTTGTATGCATTGTATGCACGGCTCAACTGAGAATCCTGACGGTTCATACGTGTATCGGCGATAACCGGTATGTTGGTAATATTTTCGTCACCCGGCTTAGTCCAGCGGTTTACAAACTCTTTCGGTGTTGCATCCAAGTCAGTATATTTATTGCTGAATACCGGATCCAGACGGATTACATTTCCGAATGAGTAAGTGATAAATACATTCAACTTAAAGTTCTTGTAGGTAAATACGTTACCGAAACTACCGGTAATAGTCGGATCGGTCGGACCTTCGTAAACCAGATGATCTTTAACGTTACGTTCCTGGAAGTTGATGTCACTTACAGTCACTTCACCTTTTTCATTGATGAATGTCGGGAGACCTTGTCCGTTCAGTCCCTGGAAGTCCATAGAGAACAGTGAACGTACCGGATAACCTTCCAGAGCAAAACCTGTACCTGCAATCAGGTCGATAACACGTGAGTTAGCATCCAGTTCTGTAACTTCGTTCTTCGCGTTAGAGAAGATAAAGTCGGTATTCCATTTGAAGTCGCGTGTTACAATGTTTCTTGTAGACAATGTAAATTCCACACCGTGTGACTTCATGCTGGCAACATTGGCATATTTTGAAATCTGTCCACCTACACCCATTGTATTGATGATACCGATCAAGTCGTAGTTGTTACGCTTGTACCAGTCCATAGCCAGATTGATGCGGTTATCCAGGAAACCGATTTCAGCACCGATATTCAACTCATGTTTCTTTTCGTAAGTCAGCTCACTGTTTTCCAGTTCTGTAATCTGAAGTCCGGATTCATTTACACTGGCAAACGGGCGGTAAGAGTTATAACTGTTGATGATTACGCGTGAGTTAGAAACCTCAGCCGGACCACGGTCGCAGTCAGTGAGTAAGAAGCCTTCAGAGTCAGGTTAGACAAGGCCGGTCTCAGGTTTCGAACCAGCTTCTTCGTGTGCGTTCCATGCACCCGAAACGTTCCATGTAGGAAGCCAGCGTGCCGAACGGCTCTTACCCAGCTTGTTAGAACCTTCATAACGGACTGTACCGTTTATTGTATATTTACCTTTCCATGAATAAGTAGCTGTACCGAAGAAAGCCACGTCACGAGAGCGGGTTGTAGACACACCGTAGTAAGCAGCATTTTCCTCATTACCCTGTTTGAAGTACAAATAGTCGTAAGAAGGAAGCATACCCATATCATACTGCAAACCTACACCCTGGAACCAAGTCTGTGTACGGTCGGTAGCGTTCAACTCCATACCACCGAAGAAGTTGAAGATATGGTTTTCATTAAATACGTCATTGTAGCTGGCAGTAGCACGGAAGTCGTAGCTGTTCATGCCATATTTAGTTTCACGGTAGAAACCTCCCACCGGAAGAACCGATACCGGCAATGCATTCGATACATCCGGGTCAGTATACAACCACGGGTTAGCGTCACGGATAGTAGCATCATCCATTGCACGGTAAGCCCATGCCTGGTTAGAATAGTCAGTAATCTTGTGAGCCTGAGTAGTAGTAGAATACTTGTAAGCACCCAGCACACTCAGTTCTACCTTATTGATAGGTTTGTATTTAAACTCACCCTGGAATTTCATATCTACTACATCCAGGTCCATATAGTTATTGTCCAGTTCATGCAAGATATTGAACGGCGCATAGTTACGTACGTAGTATTCATTCGGGTCGAGTGCACGTGAAGTATTCAGCGCGTAAGAATACGGGTTGATATCGAAGTCACGTTTTACTTCACCACTTACAGGGTCCAGATTCGAGCTTAACGAACCCGGTGCACGCTGTTTACGGTAAGAAGCGTTACCGATCAGGTTCAATGAAACTTTCTTGGTAATGTTATACAAAGCGTTCAGGTTGGCAGTGTAACGCTGTACCTTGCTCTGTTTGGTCCATCCCGGGTCGTTCATCACACTCAGTGAAGTATAGTACGAAGCCTTTTCAGTACCACTTGTCATACTGATTGCATGGTTCTGAGAAATACTGTTGTTGAACAAAACATCAAACCAGTCTGTATTTCTGTATTCAGCCTCACGCAGATAAGCATTTCTTGCTTCCGGAGTGTTTGGCATGCCAAATCTTGTGTTTTTTGCGTCGTAACTGTTGATCAAATGATACATCTTACCATATACACCACTGTTAGAAGCACGGTATACATCGGCAAATGTCAGGTAACCGTTGCTTTCCAGTGTCTTGTATACGTCCATCTGTTCCTGAGAATTCATGATGTTGAAGTTACGGTAGTTCGGTTTCAGACGCATGGTGAATTCACCTGTATAGCTGATCTTGTTAGAACCTGCCTTACCTTTCTTGGTAGTAACGACAATCACACCTGCCATGGCACGAGCACCATAGATAGAAGTAGCCGAACCATCCTTCAGAATCTGGAAGCTTTCGATATCGTCAGCATTCAAACCAGAGATAGCCGAACTGATCAGTGTAACGGCATCACCCGAAGACAAATCGTCAGCACCTACTTCCGTTACATCCTCCATGATGACACCATCTACCACCCACAACGGTTTAGAGCTACCGTAGATAGATGTGGCACCACGTACACGGATTTTCGGAGCTGTACCAAAAGTACCTGATACGTTCTGAACCGATACACCGGCTGCACGTCCTTCCAAGGCACGGCTGATTTCCGGCACACCGTCAAGTTTAGAGTCTTCGGCAGATATTTTTGTTGACGCACCTGTAAATAATCGCTTGTCCATACGCTGCATACCGGTAACTACGACTTCATCCAGAACTTCTGTATCCGATTCCAGTACCACCTTCATATTATTTTTGGCAGCTACTGTCTGCGATTTCATACCGATATAGCTGATTTCAAGTTTATCCCCCTTGTTAACTTTCAGTATAAACTTTCCGTCGATATCCGTAATTGTACCATTAGAAGTTCCCTTAACCAAAATAGAAGCTCCCACGACAGGCATGTCATCCTCCGCAGACACCACGACACCTGTCACTTGTACAGCCTGAGCTATCGCCAGACTTATGCCTATTAACAAAAAGGCACAAAAAAGTGTAATTCGCTTTCCATATTCTAATAAAATTTAATAACGGACGCAAATATACATATCATTTCATTAAAAAACAAAAAATTAAAGCAAAATACATAAATATTCTTGCATATTCTATAAATTATCAAATAGACAGTTTCAGCTTTATTTTTTACTATAAATACCAATATTTTACTAACACATTGAACGTTTTTATACCCTCTTCGAGAATCTATGGATAAAACCATATAAAAACAAACAATAACAAATATTTAAAAAATAAGGGACTCCTTAAAAGAGTCCCTTACCGCAAATCACTATAAACCAAAGATTTATATAAGTGTTAAAATTTAATAATACACATATTTATTTTACATATTACATTTTGATAGCTTTTTAACACAAAAACATATCATCACAACACTGTACATAAATTTTCTTATAATTCCGTCCCAACATCAAAGCAGGGACACACCTTCGTCCACTCTTCCGGTTCTATCACACCGTCACCGTCCAGGTCCGGACTCAGATCGCGATGTCCTACTATCCGGCGTGTCTGGAAGTCCATGGCAAGCACTCTCACCAGCACCCTGAGCGAACGCTTCTGAAGTTCCGTACGTGTGTCGGCAGGACGTCCCTGCTCGTCCAGTCCTCCTTCGTAACACACACCGATACTGTGCCGGTTATATCCTTTGGCGTGCGCTCCGGGACGGTCTACCGGACGCATCGTACATATTTCTCCGTCGCGCCTTACATAATAATGATACCCGCATCCGTCGAACCCGCGCTGCCGGTGCATTTCCTCCAGCTGGCGGGGCGAGAGCGGAACATCCGCTCTCGTTGCCGAACAATGAATGACAATCATGTCAATCTTTCTCATCACACCCTCCTTTCTTTCCGGTCAGTATGCAATACAGACACTTGATTATCCTGATCAGAATCCATTTTACCTTTCCAGTCATACATTCCTCCTTGTTTTTTATATTTCACATCTGTCCGCATCTCCCTTCCGGAGTCTTACTCCTCTTTTTTAGGCTTTACCGGCACACGTTCGTAGCTCAGCGAATTCAGAATGTCCGACAAATCGGCTCCCGGACGGAAGTTGATATGCGCCTTCTTTATCAGTCCGGTGTGATATTCTTCCTCCGTGACACTACCCTCACCGTTCAGACCGATCTGAAACGAACCCAGGTCGCCCAGACGCACGATTTCTCCGGCACACAGACCGTCACGCATCACCGTACCCAGCGAAATCAGCACCGCCATCGTATCGGCACGTGTCACCGTACACATCTGCTGAATACGGTCCGCCATTTCACGGATTCCCATCTCGCCGCGTGCCTGTGCCAGGGCATAATATTTGGCACTACCTTCCAGATCATTAGGTTTCTTTCTTGCTACTACCGAATAAGTCACTGCTCTTTCCATAATCTTTTTACTTTTTAAATGATTAAAACGAATACCTGTTGAAAGCTTTCAATCTCTTTTCTGTATCACAAAGATACATAGCCAGTTCCGGGCAGTGTCCGTCACCGTCCGCCTACAGGATTGCATTGTTACGATAAAAATAAAAAGCCACAGGCCGTACAGCTCGACGCCTGCCGGTGGAAACCGTCTGCGTAAATGCTGTACAGCCTGTGGCACCTCTCTGCTACCGCACCTGTCAGTTGGCGCGGCTCAGTTTGATATTGTCGATAAACCAGCGGCGATAGACACTGCTGCCCGAAGTAGCGGCAGTTCCACACCGTCGGTCAGCATGTTCAGCGTGTTGCGCACATATCCGTCTACGGTAATGTTCAGGCGGTTCTTCAGCATGGTCAGGTCGAAACCGAAGTCCCACTGTTCCGAAGTTTCCCAGGTCAGGTCCGATGCCACCGGCGCACCCAGTGTAGCATATTTCGCCATCGAGCTGCCCTCGCCGAACGTGAAACCGGCAAAGTCGCTTACCGAAATCAGACGCATGTATGTATAGTAAGAAGAAACATTCTGGTTACCCAGCTACCGAACGAAGCACGCAGCTTCAGGTTGTCTACATATCCGCTCAGCGGCTTGAAGAACGGTTCTTCCGAGATACGCCATCCCACCGAACCCGAAGGGAAGAATCCCCAGCGGCTTCCGGCAGCAAAACGCGATGTACCGTCGTAGCGTCCGCTCGCCTCAAACAGGTAGCGTCCCTTGTAGTCGTAGTTCACACGGCCGAAGAAACCAACCAGCGCATATTCACTCTGTCCGCCGCCCACTTCGGTCAGCACTTCACCCTCGGCATTCTGTCCCACCAGGTCGAGGTCGTCCAGCGAAGTAGAAGTCAGGTTCTGTCCCGCAGCCGAAACATTCTTCAGATACATGCGTTCGTAGTTGAAACCGACCACTCCAGTCACGTGATGTGCTTCGCCGAATGTATCTTCGTAGTTGCAAAAACGTTTGCCGAATAATAGTTGCGTGTGTTCACCGATTCACTCAGCTTGTTCAGACCGGCTCCGGTAGCATACGACAGCAGCGGTCCGTCCGGATATTCGCGGTAGAACAGGTTGTTCGAACGGTGTGTATTGCGTGTCTGGTACAGACGGTAGGTAAAGTCACCCGTCAGACTCAGCTGTTTGATCGGTGTGATGACCAGTCGTGTAGTATTCGAGAAATCGTTCGTGCGGTTCACGTTGCGGTGCGATCCCTCACCCAGCATGATATGACGTCCGTTGCCCACCTTATAGTTCAGGTAAGGAGTACCGTACAGCCATGAGCCGTCAGGGTTCTTCATCGGGAAACATGCCAGCGCGTGACGTCCGCTGTAACCGATGGTATCGTCGATGCTTCCGTTACCCTGGAAAGTATACTGCGAGCCATAGAACGAAGTATTGTTGCTCAGCGTAGCATAGCGGTTGATGGTCGGAGTAAGGTAGCCCGACCACCACCACGAAGCGCATATCGCACCCGCGTTATGTTCGTACACCTCGCGTCCGCCCGTTACGTCATCCTCCGGAGTCACGTTGAAACTCAGGTGCGTATGTCCGGTCACGAAATGCACCTTGTAGCCGTCCAGCACGTCCAGCAGCTGCGTAGTGTTCAGCACGTCATGGTCTATCTTGAAACCTTCCGTCTGCGACGGGTAGAACAGCTGTGCGTGCATCACCACTACCAGCGGTGTCGACTTGTCGACATATGCCAGATCCTTCGACAGCCAGCTCAGCTGTTCGGCCGACACACGCTTCTCGTAGTCGCGTGAGGTAGTGCCGTCGTAGTTGCTGCAATCGATGTCATCCAGCACCACGTAGTGCACCTTTCCGATGTTGAACGAATAATATGTCGGAGCGATATAATCCATGAAACGGCTTCCCGCCTCCTCGTCGCTCGTAGCCTTGTAGTCGTAGTCATGATTTCCGATAGTATGGAAAATCTGAAGTCCCTTCACCTGATTGTTGATGGTATTCAGGTACTCAGGCAGCGCATAACTGTTCGAATACCAGTACAGGTCCCAGGTCATGTCGCCCAGCGTAATGGCATACATCTTTTCGTGCTGATGCAAGGCACGATAGCTGTTCAGATCCTCGGTAAAGTCCATAAACTGTCCCAGGTCGCCCGTGCGGTTGGCCAGATGCATATCGCCCAGCATAAACACCTTATAGCTATCCTGTCCTTCCACCTCAGTCAGCGAGAAATCCACCCGCTCCGTTGTAGCGGCATCCCCCTTCATCATCTGGTAGAACTGAGGCAAGACTCCCTCGGCAGGAACTTCATATCCCGAAGGAACGGAGATAAACACATACCCCCATTTCTTTTCCGACTGAAGCTGGTAGATACCCCGTTCGTCGGTCACGCTCACCTCTACACCGTCCGATACCACAACACCCTGCACCGGACCGTCGGCTGTCGATACCACCCCGTACACCGTCGTTCCGGCATCCGGTGTGAAATCAATTCCCTCTACAATATTAATATAGGTAGTACCAATCTGTTTCTTGCGGTCACCACGCTTGATGAACACCCGGTACGTACCGCTTTCACATCCGTCGGCAAGCTTTATGGTAAAACTGTTTTCCGAAACACTCACCAGCAGACACGTATACGAGATTCCCCCTGTCGATTCCAGAATAATCACATCCGATTCCGCCGGCTTGTTACTTCCGGTCACCTGGAACGTATATTCCCTCCCTTGGCCACTTCTATCAGCGAAGGGCATTCAAACTGTACATCAAAGCTGTCCGCTACAGCTTCCGTCATTCCATCGTTGCTGCACGCCATCAGCGGCAAGACAGCAATCAGCAAAAACCAAAGTAAATACGCTGCAAATTTTTTCATTTTATTTTTAAATTGTAAATTTTCCCAACCTGTTCCTTACCTTTTCATTACCAGTTATCTACATGACAACCAGCGTTTTTCAAGCAATTAAAAATCCTTAATTTTCATTGCGCAAAATTAAAGGCAACGTATTTCAAAACAGAAACGCGCATGTGGCAATCCTGTTTCAAAACGGTTAAGTTTCCGATGCAGCATACACACAAAAAACGGGGTGTGAACCACGCCGCGATACCGCAAACGTGAGGTTCACACCCCGTGTCAGTTAAAATAAAATCCTTATCCGACCTTTCCTGTTAACAGTTCTTCTTCCAAAAAAGCAAAAACATACTTAGGACTCTGGTAATAAAATGCAGCCTCCTCATTCATTACTTTCTGATACGTATCCGAGTTAAAAACAAATGAAAGCGCCTGTTCCATTGTTAATTCCCTGTTCTTCTCCATCAGTAACAGTGCAAGGTTCTTTACCATATCTGCCATCATTTCCTTTTTCTCATTCATATTCGCTTCAAGTATTTTATAGCACGTTCCGTACCGAAAAAATATTGTATTGTTACTCCTTTCATGTATTGCAAATTACGGACAAGTGTAGGCAAATCAATTGAATGATTTTCATACTTCCATAACTGTACTCCCACTCTATCGTCAGCAATAGGTCCTATTACCACATCATAATCATGAACAGGCTGATCAGACGGATTATTACGGTTTAAAAGTATAAATTTAGCCCATTCTTCAGAGTAATTTTCAAACCTTAATACGCGCAAACTGTCCCATGCCTCTTCGCTTATTTCATATTCCAACACAACAGGCTTCCGGATTCCAGCTGTTCCATTTTCACATGCGCCATATTTAAAGCCTGATTGTAATCTGCTGAAAGATAAAAACCTCTCCCAAAATCCTTATTAGGTTTAGACTTCAGCAAATCAATTTCCAGAAACTCCTTATTCGTCCCATGATACAGCCTCATACCAGCGCCCCTCCGTGACGGTGACAATACTCAGCTATATCGTCCACCATCGAAGCAAACGACTGAGTATGCACATAATCATAATGGCGATCGATAAAATCAATCCCTTTGAAACGACTCAGGTAATTGAATGCCTGCTTCATCGAAAGTCCGTATTTACGTCCGAACTCCCTGATGAAAATAATCGTCCACTCCATTTTATCCTTTATATCATAATCCATATCTACAGCTGTTGATGATACATATGCAAATATAATGATTTTACTCATTTTTTCCTCATCCGATTCTGAAAAAGCGTCCAGGCCTCCGCCATTAAGTTTCCGATGCAGCATACACACAAAAAAACGGGGTGTGAACCACGCCGCGATACCGCAAACGTGAGGTTCACACCCCGTGTCAGTCAGATACAATGATTTCTTTATATTACGATAGAGTCAGAACAGAATATGATACAGCCTTATACCAGCGCCCCTCCGTGACGGTGAGAAACATTCGAAATAAATCAGCGGGGACCAAGGAATCTATCACCGTTAAGATGAATCATATGATCCGGCATATCAGCTATCCAGACTTCCGTTTCCCAAGCAAGTCGTCCGGAGAATTTTTTAAAAGTACCAAAGTCAAGAAAGGCTGTAACATATATACGGCCAGCAGTCACGTTACTTGTCATAGACTCAATCTCCAATATTCTTTTAGGATCCATCGGACCTACAGATGTAACAGCTTCAATAAAGTATATCCAATTCTTATCTTCCCTATACAAAACCACATCAGGCATCTTATCATGTAATGTTATCTCAAAGCGAGAGAAGAAAGCCTTTCAACATCCTTTATCATATCCTTTTTAATGGTATCCCCCACATACAAACATTCAGAATGAGGAGCAAAGCGTGGCGCAAACTCTTCCAATATGGCTTTCTGCAACTGATTGTGCTTGCCCGGACTAAATGTAAAATCCTTGTTATTGATTCTGACAGGCATCTTTTGCATTTTCTTCTTGGAGGCATATATATCAGACAATGTATCGTGCATACGCAAGAACTGTATAAGAGCGTCACTCTCCTTGTCCGAATCACAATTATCTTTCACAGAACAGATAACAGTTAAGAACTCAGAGGTTATGCGATACCGAAAATTAGGACTATTGGTCGACAGGCCGTTATCTTCGATCAATGCGGCAGTCTTGAAAGGATGAATGACCTGCTTACGAAAAGTCTCTCTTGAATTTTCGGCATACTTTACGCCATAATATTCCGCAATAAACGAGATTATGTCATGTATTCTGATCCATTCATTTGTAGCCTCGGCCCAAGGCGTATCTTCTTTAAGATGAGCATAGCAAGAAGGGTAAGACAACAGAGCGTACTCTGCTGTCGCAAAGGCATATTGATTCTGCCCAGCAAACTCTTAGCAGTTTCTAATTTATCCATTTATTAAAAATTTCATTACAATTTGTAACAGACAGTTCTTTATGCATCAACTCCCGTCCCATACTTTCTATAATCAATCTATCGGGAACCGGCATTTGATTGATTTCAGTAGAATTTACCTGCGTAGACCATTCAGTATTCGATAGTATTTATCATAAAAACTGGAATTAAGTAACACGTACAGACCATAAGTAATACAAGGAGAATCGCATTTTATAAAGTTTATTTTATTCTGTGTACTAATATACGGAAATTGCGAAAATCTTTGTTTAAGATATATACCACACTGCAGTCTCCTGTCCTCTTCTTTTGAGGTGAAACGCTTAACCATAAGAAAATCACTGTTCTCCTGCAGAAAAGCCTTCCGGTCTGTTTTTATAACTTCCCCTTCTTTACCCAACGGCCATACTACCCGTCCGTTTCTGATATGCTGTGAATACAAAAGGGGATACGAACCATCTTCCAGATGATCACGAAGCACTTCCCTTGTTCTGAAATCAACAATTACACCTGTTTGCATACGCAGATTCATGTCGGGAAGAGTCTTGTCGAAGCGGTTAATGAGAGAAAGTACGGCAGCGTCAGCTTCGTTTGTAACCAGATATACAAACTGGTTTCGCGCCACCACGGTAGCATAAGGAGCACGGAAAGTCTTCAAATCAGTAAATTGAGAAGTAGAAGAAGAGGTTATATTGATATACTCCGGTGTAGCCGTAGTCTTCTTAACTTTTACGATTACTGTCTCCTGCAATACCGATTCACCCTCAAAAACCTTGTCACGGCTTTCGAACAAGTGCATATCGGTAATAACACAGTTTTTGAAAAAATATTCCCTGAATTTCTTGAAATAAGCTCCGGAGGTCCAGGAACGGGGCACAATATATACCAGTTCGTGTCCTTCCTTAAGGTTATGTATACCCATAGCCCAGAAAAGAAAATAAAGATTAGGAGCGCCATAACATATACTTGGCATCACTCTGGCTTCGTCCGCATCTTTCGGTATTTTAAGATAAGGAGGATTTCCTATGATATAATCATATACATTATCCTGAACAGAGAATAATGTATCCCCTTCAAAATTCTGCGAAGTAATATAATTATCCCTGACTATAGAATATTCAACTCCATACTCAGAATGAAGAAACTCAAGATTAGCCTCCAAAAGAGGTAAGACATTCTCATCCGTTTCATAACAAGTAAGATGAATCCTACCCTCATAGTCAGACTCCACCAACTTGTCAACAACCGCCGCCGACAAGATGCCTGTTCCAGCACCTGCGTCCAACAGGCGAATTTCAGGCTTTGAAAGATCGAAACAGAAAAGCGAAGCCATATAAGAAGCTGTAGTCCCGTTTGTAAAGAACTGACCATATTTCTTACGCTTGGTTTTAGGAACCGAAGCTATAAATTTCTCCGTATTTTCAATAACCGTTTCTAACATCTTTATATTCTTAAATTTTATCAACAATCAGATATTTCATCTCAACAGAAAGAATTTGAGTTTTTTCCATTCTACCTGCTGCAACATTACAACAACAAGCATTTGTCGCACTAAAACTTCTTACTATCCTAAGTTGACAAGTACCTTTGAAACAAATCATTTCCAACCAGTACGGGTTTCTTCCGATTCGGTTTCATAGAATAACTATTTAGCAACAAAAATACGAAATAATCCACTAATTACAGCATTAAACGTGACATAACATGACGAGAATACCGAATCCGACCGTGATATAACATATACGTATCTTATATTGCCATATAAAAAAACATACACAAACACCGACTTAGCTTACAACACTCCCGACACAGAGGCACAGACCAAGTACGACAGGTATATGCAAGTCATTAAGGCCGATCCATACAACAGTTATGGTTACAAGGCTCCGGCTTTGAACAACCTCGGAGTACTCTACGAAAGTCTGGGTGACCTGAACAATGCCAAAGCATGCTATGAGTATGCACTGCAAGCCTGTCCTACCTACGACATGGCAAAGCAGAACCTTAAGAGTGTAAAAGCCCAGCGCAGAAGTAAGCGATGGAGCACCATCGGAAACATACTCGGTACCGTAGGCGAGACATTAGGAACGATGAGTAATAGCCAGGCAGCAGGAACATACGGCACATATCAGGAAAATGGATCTTCCTACAGCGGATCTTCTTCCGGAAGTTCTACAGGAAGCTCGATGTGTAAACGTTGCCACGGTTCAGGAAAATGTTCGTCAATGAGTGGAACCGCAGACAAATACTATTGCCATGGTTCTGGTAAATGCGGTTATTGTAACGGTAGCGGCATTGTACGTAATCTTGGTCAGAACATTGTCTGTACAGCTTGTAACGGACGTGGAAAATGCAGTTACTGCCATGGTTCAGGTAAATGCTCCGATTGCGACGGCTCAGGAAAGAGATAATGACAATCGGCTATATCATACATTATATATATCCACTTGCCCGCCATTGACAAATTCACGTCAATGGCGGGTTTCTTTTTAAAGAAACAGCGCGCAGCAATAGCCGCGGGACAGGAACAGGCCATGAAATTACAGAAAAAATAGTGCCTGGAATATAAAATCAAAAAACGGGGTGTGAACCACGCCGCGATACCGCAAACGTGAGGTTCACACCCCGTGCAAGTATATATCATAGTTTCTTTATCTTACGGCTCCCCCAGTCCCCGCACGATCACCTCCACCTCCGGCTTGAGGAAAAACTTGCGGTGCTTGTCGTGGCCCAGTGCCGCCAGCCCTTCGCGGATGGACGGACAGCGTACATCCACCGGTACAGATTGCGCCGTGCCGTTTCCGGCGAACGGTCGGGAAAATACAGACAAGCCAGCTCCGACTTGCCGTAGATACGCAGACGGAATTCCCCGTCGCCGTGTTCATTTTCTTTCATACCGCATCCCCTTTCCGGCACGTCCGGCTTCCTTGCGCGGCGAAACCCGTTCGAAAGCCGCCCCGTCCAGCATCCCTTTCAGCACCATGCCCGGACGGAAACGCACCCATATCTTGTTTATCATCGATTCGTGGAAGTCAGCCTCCAGCCGCACTCCCTCGCTTTTCACTCCCACCTGAAGCGAACCCAGCTCACCCAGACGGACAATCTCGCCGTTGCACAGCCCGCGGCAGACCTCCTCTTCCAGCGCTACAAGCACCGCCAGCGTATCGGCACGTGTCACCGTACACCGCCGCTGAATACGGCGTGCCATGTCGCCCAGCGTCACCTCTCCCCGCGCCTGTGCACGGGCATAATACGTCATCTCTGCCGAGATATCACGCGGATCAACCCGCGGAACCACCGAATAAGTCACTGCTCTTTCTTTCATCATTCTTACGCTTTAAATTGTTTGCCGGCGCAGTCACAGGCGTACCCGCGAACTCGCCGATTTTCGTCATGCTGGGATTATACCCGTAATATACCTTTCCCGTCGCCCCGTTGCGGTGCTTGGCTACCGTGGCGATGCCCATGCCCCGCGTAGACCACCCCGTATCGGGATCCACCCGGATGTGATAACGCTCCGGACGGTGCAGCAGAATCACCAGATCGGCATCCTGCTCGATGGCCCCGCTCTCGCGCAGGTGACGCAGCTCCGGACTCCCCGCCCGGTCTTCCGCCTGACGGTTGAGCTGGCTCGACACGATGACCGGACAGCCCAGCGAGCGCGCCAGCCCCTTCAGCTTGCGGCTGCACTCCGCCACCTCCTGTTCACGCGTACGCCCCGGATTCACCGTGGCAAGCAGTTGCAGATAGTCGACGATAAGCAAGCCCAGCAGCCCCTTTGCCCGCAGCGACTTGGCGATGACACACAACTGGTCGACGTTGATGTACGGCGTATCGTCGACATGCACCGGCAGCGCGCTCATCCGTTCCGCCGTATGGTGCACATCCTCCACCTCCTCCGGCGAGAGCTGCCCTGACGGATACGCAACGGATCGGCCGAACTCTCCGCCAGTACCATGCGCTCGCCCAGTTCCGAAGCCGTCATCTCCAGCGTGAAGAACACCACCGGCACACCCGCCATCGCCGCCTGACGCGCAAAGAACAAGTCGAGTGCCGTCTTTCCGTCGGCCGGACGCGCCGCCGTAAAAATCAGGTTGCCCGGCTGCCATCCCCCTGTCATCTCGTTCAGCCGCTGCAAGCCCGTAGGCACACCCGTCAGCCCGTTCACAGCCAGTTCCTGCCGGCGGTCCACCAGCGCCACCGTATCATCCATCACCTCCGGCATGGGGTGCAAGTGATTCTCCAGCGGCGAATCCTCGAGCAGCGCCCCCAGTTCCCGCTGCGTATCAATCAGCACATCATACACATCACACGTCATATCGTTTGCCGCCGCCAGCTCCCGTGTCAGCGCCTCCACCAGCTTCCGCCGCAGGTAATACTGAAACAGGATGCCGCAATGATACTCCAGGTGAGCCGACGTAGCCACCCCCGCCGCCAGTTTCGCCACGGCAAACGGACCGCCCGCATCGTCCAGCCGTCCCAGAGCACGCAGCTCCTCGGTCACCGTCAGCATATCCACCGCCGCTCCCCGTGCATACAGCGCGTTTATCGCCTCGAACACCACCCGGTGCGCCGTCAGGTAAACATCTCGGCACGCAGACTTTCAGCACCACCGCCTGAGCCGAACGCTCCAGCAGGCACGCCCCCAGTACCGCCCCTTCTATTTCTTCCGCATAAACCATCCCCATAATCCTAAAAATATGACTGCTGTCCGATACAGCTTTTTACATTACTGAAAATCCGATTGCCTTTACGGATAATCCCTCCTGTTAAAATTATTGCTTGATTTTTATATATCAACAAGTTACTGATGGTTTGAAAAGTTTTATCGGACAGCAATGATTGACAATTTAAAAAGTTTCATCAGACAACACAGATAAAAATATAATCAATTGAGTACAAAACTCTTCATCTGCAAATACTTCAGCGCCGTACGAGCCCGGTCGATAGACGGCAGCATGCAGAGATACATCTCGATGTTTCCCACCGCCTCCTCTCGCTCGGCCAGCGTCAGTTTCCCCCACGCCTTGCGCGCCGCTCGATGTCGAGGGCAGGCTGCTGCGTCATGTCGTGATACTGTTCCCAGAACACCTCGAACATCTCGTCGCCCACGCTCCTGCGCCTTCCGTCCGCACCGTTTTTCACCCGCATGCGGCACAGCGTATCGTAGTGCAGCAGACGCAGCTTCGAACAGTTCTGCACCTTCATCACCTCCACCACACCGTTCTGCTCCAGCTCTCCGATAAAATGGTTCACATGCCTCCGGCTCCAGGCGAAGCGCAGACTCAGCTCCCTTCCTGAGAAAAACAGCTCGCCCCGTTTCAGGCATCCAGGGGTATCACCCTGATCGGTAAAGCACGCCGCCATGAGCAGATACACATACGCCTGCGAGTCGGAATGCCACTTTCCGTACATTTCGGCAAACATCTGGGTAAGCAGTCGCCTCGAAAGTACCAGAAAGCCCAGATTGCCAGGATTTTTCATAGTTGTTATCACCTCCATAATTCTTCATTTTTTACGCAACCCGAAAGGGCGGGCCACCACCGTCACCAAAGTGTAGCATAGCAAACCCTCAGAGTTACAAGTTATTACAATGTCCGGCGGGCCACAAGAGCACCACCAGTGTTGCCACCCTTTCCTATTATATATTAAAAGAAAGAGTAAAAGCAAGGGAAGTTTTTCTCGCAAAGAAAAACGTTCAGCCACGATTTTTCCGTTATCTTTGTGTCATCAACAGAACCTGACAGGTAAACTTCCGTTCTTGTCTTTCATCGGTAAAAATACCGATTGGCAGAGTATTAATTACTGCCCTATACGGCAGAGATAAACCCCGAGAGACAAGACTAATGAAATATTTCGAAAAATTATACGCTTCGTGCGAGCCTACGAAGCAACAGACAGACGAGTGGCTCAAAGAATTAAGAAGTTCATCGATACACTGTACGCCCTGTCGCACGTATCGAAGTCGGAAATCCAGCGCATCACGGGCATCGGCACGCATACGTGTTTCGACACCGTCCGCAATTTCCGTTTCAAGACGCTGGCCACCTTCTTCAAGGCAGCCGAACAGGTGTGCGAGATAGATTTCGACGTAACCACCCTGAGGCTGATCATAGAGAGCTGCATCATGCACAAGACGAACCTGATAGTACGCGAGGCCGATCCCGACGAGGAGCCGGGAGAAAACGAGTTCAGGATTCTGAAGCAGCTTTCCGTGGGCACGGACTCCCGAAAAGGCAGCCCGACGGGAAAAAAAGCTGAAAAGTTGAAGTAAACATCAGGAAGTTTACCCGGATATTCGTACAAAAGCTCCGGCTTTTCGTACGAATATCCAAAAAATCTCCGGACATTGTCCGCACATGATGCCGGCATCCGGAGATTGTACCAATCGACAAAAAACGGATAAATTGACAAGCCAGCCCGTTTGCGTCCACATTCGGAAAAGACGGCAGCCCTTGTGTAAAATAAAAAATTGAACAATCATATCTAAAAAAAGG
>ENA-OQHA01000207-OQHA01000207.1-human-gut-metagenome-genome-assembly--contig:-NODE-207-length-31959-cov-2.448888_pt1 | contig 31959 bp, 35 predicted proteins | sample MGYA00242558_ERZ504707 | MGnify/ENA primary metagenome ERZ504707 (study PRJEB26092, sample SAMD00036197) | human gut metagenome | host: Homo sapiens | study: EMG produced TPA metagenomics assembly of... | reverse complement strand
TTCCGCTTCTTACAAAAACCTTTCCGTTTTCTTATATGCCATGCGGATTGCAATACAGGTATCCATATTTCCCGCAAAATCAATATAACCGACGGCGCCGCCATAAATGCCCCGTTTGTTGTTCTCCAGTTCGCCGATCAGCTGACAAGCCCGGATCTTCGGCGCTCCTGAAGTGTTCCTGCCGGCAGTACCGCTTCTATGGCATCCAAAGCATCGTACTCCTCTTTTATTTTCCCGCTCACCGAAGAGCCTATATGCATGACATGGGAAATTGTGTAAACCGTGTGGATCATGCACATAGTTCCGCGATCATGGCATTTCAGATACTGCGGGATCTGAAAGCACCGGATGAAGACATCGCAGTGATCGTCAGTGCAATCGGTCAGCATGATGAGGCAACCGGCATGGCAGTGGATGCGGTATCGGCAGCACTGATACTGGCGGATAAGACGGATGTAAGAAGAAACCGTGTGCGGAACACGATCAAGGAAAGCTTTGACAAACATGACCGGGTGAATTATGCTGCAGTGGCATCCAGTCTGCATGTAAATGTCGAAAAGCAGGTGATTCTGCTGGAGATTGAACTGGATGAAGGAATCTGTTCTATATTAGATTATTTTGAGATTTTCTTACAGCGTATGCTGATGTGCAAGCGTGCGGCAGAGATGCTGGGAATGAAATTCAAGATGAAAGCGAACGGGAATAAGATCTGTTAATCGGATGTGACAAATGAGGGAAAATTGGAAGATGATTTCATAGAACTAGTGATTGACATTCACTGAAAGACAGTGCTATAATACAACCCTAAAATGAATGTGGATTTTTCTGGAGCAATCTATTTTTCGCCACATGGTTACTGAGTAGAAGTAACCATGTGGTTTTTTGTTGTTACATATTCAGTTGAAACAATCTGTAACAAGATGGGAAAATAGAAAAAAACATTGCAAAGATCCGCAATAGAATTAGAAGATTAATAGATAGTACATATGAGAGAAAGGGATATATATGGATCAGACATATATGAAAGAACAACCGATATTAAAATTGATCGTATCGATGGCACTGCCGATGGTCATTTCTATGATGGTGAGTTCACTTTATAATATTGTAGACAGCTTCTTCATCGCCAGGATCAGCGAAGATGCCATGACGGCGTTATCACTGGTGTATCCAGTGCAGAATCTGATCAATGCGTGATGATCGGATTTGGAATCGGAATCAATGCGGTCATCTCATTTTATCTTGGAGCGCAGGATAAAAAGATGGCAGACAGGGCGGCAACACAGGGAATGCTGCTAGGGACGATTCACGGAGTCGGATTTATGATTCTGGGAATTGCCGTAATGAGACCGTTTTTACAGATGTTTACGGGAAATGCACAGATTGTGGACTATGGTGTGCGTTATTCGAGAATTGCATTTTTATTTGCTACGGCATTATCTTGGCAGCTGGTATTTGAGAAGACGTTTCAGGCGGTCGGACGTATGGTGGAGTCAATGACTTGTATGATGTCAGGTGCGATTATCAACATTATCCTGGATCCAGTCCTGATCTTCGGACTTGGACCATTTCCGAAGATGGGAATCGAAGGAGCCGCACTTGCAACAGGAATCGGACAGGCAGCAGGAGCAGTATTGTACCTGATCTTTATATCGTGAATCCGCTTCCGGTGAAATACAGAAAGAAATATCTGAAGGCTGATTTGAAACTGTGGAAAAAATTATATGTAATCGGAATTCCGGCAAGCCTGAACCTGGCACTTCCGTCGCTTTTAATCTCTGTATTGAACGTAATACTTACAGGCTATGGGGAAGTCTACGTATTCGTTCTCGGAGTCTACTATAAGCTGCAGACCTTCCTCTACCTTCCGGCAAATGGAATCGTGCAGGGAATGCGTCCGCTTCTCGGATATAATTACGGAGCGGGAGAGCATAAGCGTGTACATAAGATCTTCCAGGATGGCCTGATCCTGGTACTCGTGATGATGGCAGCCGGAATGGCAATCTGTCTGGCAGTTCCGGGACAGCTGATGGGATTATTTACAGCGAATCCGATAACGATGAAGGCCGGAAGTGTGGCACTCAGAGTCATCAGTCTTGGATTCCTTGCTTCATCGATATCGGTTATCTGCAGCGGGGCACTGGAAGGTCTTGGAAAAGGTGTGCATTCACTGATCATTTCGTTATGCAGATATGTGGTTGTGATTATTCCGGTGGCATTCATTGTCAGCCGTTTTATGGGAGCGGTCGGAGTATGGCATGCGTTCTGGATCACGGAAGTGGTGACTGCGGTGATTGCGTATGTGGTGTATCGGAAAGGCGTGAAGGGATAGTAGAAGAGATAGCGAAAGAGATCATATAAGAGTAGAGAATATAAAATAAGAAGTGGGAAGTTAAAAGTCAGAAAGAAAGTTTTTTCAGATCTGAATAATCTGAATGTGATTACTTCTACATCTCAGGAATATGAGACCAGCTTTGAATTTACGGAAGAAGAAGTATTTTATGTCCGATCGCATGGACTATTGCCGAGTCACTGGGAGCGGATCCGAGAGCCGTCGTCATTGCAGTGTTCATTGTATTGCCGATCTTTTATCCATTTTATTAATTCCTCAATTTTTATAAATATGAACAGGGCTGTCGTACGAAATGATATGTGCGGCAGCCCTGTTCTTTTGCGCAAAAGGGCAGGTAAAGACAGAGAAAATTGTAAAAGAAGAGACTACAGGTTTGCGTTGACTGACTAATTGAATAAAGAGTATAATAAACCTATTGATACAGACGGAGTGATCGATGTCTATCCGAATGTAAAGAGAAGAAAATACAGGGAAGAAAATAAAAAAAGAATGACTCTGACTGCAAGGTAAGTCCCGAGCAGGAATAGTTATGAATTCGTTTCATTAAAAAGTAGTTAACAGCAGGTTATGTTACAGCACGGTATACAAAATCAGGCGATTTCTAACATGAAAGAGAGCCATTTGGGTATATCGTGCTTTATTATATCTAAGTATACAAGAAAAACTTTCAAAGGTAAGTTTTCAGCAATAAGAACATGCAGGAGGAACACACATGTTAAAAGTAGCAATCTACGGAAAAGGTGGAATTGGGAAATCCACCGTCACATCCAATCTGGCAGCAGCATTTGCCACGATGGGGAAGAAAGTCATCCAGATCGGCTGTGACCCGAAGGCAGATTCGACGATGAACCTGCTCGGCGGGGAGCCGCTAAGGCCGGTCATGAATTATATGAGAGAAGAAGACGAAGAACCGGAGAAACTGGAAGATATTGCAAAAGAAGGATTCGGAAATGTCTTATGTATCGAGACGGGCGGACCGACACCGGGACTGGGCTGTGCGGGAAGAGGAATCATTGCCACATTCCAGTTATTAGAAGATTTGAAATTATTCGAGACCTATAAGCCCGATGTGGTTCTGTACGATGTACTTGGCGACGTAGTCTGCGGTGGATTCGCAGCGCCGATCCGGGAAGACTATGCAGAGAAGGTCCTGATCGTGACATCCGGGGAGAAGATGGCACTTTATGCGGCGGACAACATTTCCAAAGCAGTGAAGAACTTCGAAGACAGAAGCTATGCAAGAGTATTCGGAATCGTACTGAACCACAGAAATGTGGAAAATGAGACTGAAAAAGTAGAGACATTTGCAAAAGAGCATGGATTTGACATCGTGGGAGAGATTCCAAGAAGTGATGAAATTAACCGTTGTGAAGACCAGGGGAAGACGGTGATCGAGGGAAATCCGGAGTCGGACATCAGTAAATGCTTCTATGATCTGGCGGAAATATTATGGAAAGATGAGGAACAGGTATGAGAGGGACTGCCTATTATTGTACGGTAGAAGAATTACAGAAGCGGGGAAGGGATGACATTCCGGAGCAGTTCCGTTCGAACACGCATCTGATCTACAGTTCTCCGGCGACGCTTGCGTTCAACTCGCCGGGAGCGGAAGGATTCGGTGTGAAAAGGGCCGGGCTTGCAATTCCGGATTCGATCATGCTGATCGTGGCACCGGGATGCTGTGGGCGGAATACATCCATGATTAGTTCCATGCCACAGTATGAGGACCGTTTCTTCTATTTGACGATGGACGAGACAGACATCGTAACGGGAAGACATTTGAAAAAAGTACCGAAGGCCGTGCAGGAGATCTGTGACAGTCTTGCGAAGAAGCCGTCGGTTGTGATGATCTGCATTACCTGTGTGGATGCACTTCTCGGAACAGATATGGAACGAATCTGCAGAAAGTCCGAAGAAAAGACAGGACTTCCAGTGAGACCATGCTATATGTATGCCCTGACAAGGGAAGGAAGAAAACCGCCGATGGTACATGTGCGTCAGTCGTTATATTCTTTACTGGAACCCAAGAAGAAAAAAGGAAATGTCGTGAATCTGCTGGGATTTTTCTCACCGCTTATGGATGACTGTGAGTTATACGGTATGTTGGAAAAAGCAGGTGTAAAGACGGTGCATGAGATATCCAGATGCAAGAACTATGAAGAATATCAGACGATGGCGGAGGCGAATTTCAATCTGGTATTACATCCAGAAGCGAGATTCGCAGCAGAAGATTTTCATGAGAAATTGCAGATTCCGTTTATTGAATTACGAAGATTATACCAGATCGATAAGATAACGAAGCAGTATCAGGCACTGGGGAAGGTTCTGGGTATTCCATTCGAAGATAAAGAGGCAGAAAGAACTGCACTTGATGCGGTAGAACGTTTGAAAGCCGCTAAGCCGGATGCCATATTTGCCATTGGAGAATGTATGAACGGTGATCCGTTTGAACTGGCACTGGCACTTGTGAAATACGGATTTCAAGTGGCAGAGATCTATGGAACACTGACTGCAGAGAACTTTGTGTATCTGAAGCATTTATCCGAATTAAGTCCGCAGACAAAAGTATTTTCCAACATGGAACCGACTATGATCTATTATGATCACAAAGAGAGCGGAGTAACCACTACCATTGGAAAAGATGCCTGCTACTATCATCCGGATGCGAAAAATGTGATGTGGAATGAAGAAGTACAGCCGTATGGATATGCAGGTGTGAAGCATTTGTGCGAAAAACTGTTGGAGGTGTAGGCGATGAAAGGATTAAGAAAATATCTGACACCATTTGCACCGGACCAGTCTGGAGCGGTGTCGGTGTTATACGAACTTGGCGGAATGCTGGTCATCTGTGATGCGGGCGGCTGTACGGGAAATGTATGTGGATTCGATGAACCAAGATGGTTTGAAACAAGAAGTGCGGTATTCAGTGCGGGGCTTCGTGATATGGATGCGATACTCGGAAGAGACGACAGACTGGTTGCAAAACTTGCAGATGCGGCAGAAAAGCTGGATGTGACATTTGCAGCAGTGATCGGGACTCCGGTACCGGCAGTGATCGGGACTGATTACCGGGCGCTGGAGCGGATGCTGGCGAAGAAGACGGAACTGCCGGTCCTGACGGTGAATACGGATGGCATGGAATTGTATGACAGGGGAGAAGAAAAGGCGTATCTTGCATTGTTCGGCAGGTTCGCCGGAGAAAATGTTGATGTGGAGCCAGAAAATATAGAGAAGACACAAACTGCAGAATCCTGTGATGGAAAAAGGAATGGCAAGAACGAAGATGCGTCTGTGGATATTGAAGACAGACCACGTGTCGGTATTATCGGTATGACTCCGCAGGATGTCAGTGACCTGAAGGCAGCAGAGAAAATCCGGAAATTATATGCAGATCAGGGACTGCGTGCTGTCTGCTATGGCATGGGCGACGGACTGGATGAAGTGAGAAATGCTTCTCTGGCAGCGAAGAATGTGGTCGTATCTCCGGCAGCATTAAAAGCAGCGCAGTATCTGCAAAAGAAGTTCGGAACACCATATGAGATTGCCTATCCACTGGTATCAGAACTTGTGCCGGAAGTGAATTATCAAGGAAAGAAGATCCTGATCGTACAGCAGCAGGTGATTGCAAATGCAGTGCGTAAGGAGATCGAAAAACGAACCGGGGAAAAAGAAACAATCACAACAGCGACATGGTTCATGCGGAAAGAGGAGATTTTAACGGATCTGAATGTTGATGCCGTAGATGATATTAGTCTGAAAGAAGAGGATGATTTCATTTCGCTGGTGGAAAAAGAAGGATATGATGTGATCTTTGCAGATCCGTGTATGGAGCGGATGATTTCGGGATTTGAAGGGGTATTTATTCCGCTGACGCATTTTGCAGTGTCAGGAAAGCTTAACGTGTAAGCAGGATATATGGGAAACCTATATATTTTAGACAGGGGGGAAGAAACGGATGATAACAAAGAAAATCCGTGTCTACGGAATTGTGCAGGGCGTCGGCTTCAGACCGACTGTGAGCGTCATGCAGCGGCTGCCGGAATCACCGGAAGTGTGTGTAACAAAGGTCCCTATGTGGAAATCTTTGCACAGGGAGAGGAAAAATGTGTAAAAAATTTTCTGGAGAGACTGGAAAAGCAGCCGCCGAAGAGAGCTGCCATATTGAAGATCAATACAGAAGATGTAAAAGAGGAAGAATACGGGAAATTCAATGATTTTCAGATTATAGAAAGTGAGAAGACAAAAGGGGAGATCTTCGTCTCGCCGGATATTGCAATCTGCGAAGAATGCAAGAAAGAAATGTACGATCCAAAAGACCGGCGTTATCTGCACCCATTTATCAACTGCACCTGCTGCGGTCCCAGACTTACGATCCTGGATGCGCTTCCATATGACCGGGAACGGACCAGCATGAAGGAATTCCCGATGTGTCCGGACTGTGCTTCGGAGTATGAGGATCCGGCGACCAGACGTTATGATGCACAGCCGGTATGCTGCAACGATTGTGGCCCGGAAGTGTATCTGACCGGCAGGGAAGAACGGGGAAGAGCTGCGATCATTGCCACAAGAAAAATGATCCATGATGGCGGGATCGTGGCAATCAAGGGAATCGGCGGATTCCATCTCTGCTGTGATGCGACGAACGAGGAAGCAGTACAGAGACTGCGGACATTAAAGAACCGTCCGGCAAAACCGTTTGCCGTGATGGCGCGGGATGTGGAAGCGGTAAAGCAGGAATGTCTGGTAAATGAAGTACAGGAGGAGATCCTGGATGGACACCAGAAACCGATCCTGTTACTTGAAAAACGGAAAAATCTGCAGACAGTACAGGTCTTTGCAAGTCTGTCGCTCCGGGGAATCCGAAGTCGGCATCATGCTCCCATACGCTCCGGTACAGATGTTGTTATTCCGATATGACGACGGGATCCAGATGCCGGATTATCTGGTGATGACGAGTGGCAATGCATCCGGTGCACCGATCTGCAGGGATGACAAAGAAGCGGTGGAGGAACTGTCACAACTATGTGATCTGATCCTTTCTCATGACCGGAAGATCCGGATCCGGGCGGACGATTCGGTGATGGATTTTTATAAGGGAGAGCCTTATATGATCCGGCGCTCCAGAGGCTATGCGCCGCTTCCGACGATGGTGACGATGCCGTGGAAAGGACAGGTGCTGGCCGCAGGCGGAGAACTTAAGAATACATTCTGTATCGGAGTGGATGGACGTTTCTATCTGTCCCCGTATGTAGGGGATCTGGAAGATCTCCGTACTGTAAAAGCGTTGCAAGAGACGATCCACAGATTCGAGACACTTCTGGAGGTAGAACCGGAAGTTGCAGCATGTGATCTGCATCCAAAATACAACTCGACAGTTGTTGCAGAAGAACTGGGACTTCCCGTCGTAAAGATCCAGCATCATTATGCACATATTTTATCCTGTATGGCAGAAAATGACCGGAAAGAGCAGGTGATCGGCGTTGCATTCGACGGAACCGGATATGGTACAGACGGAACCATCTGGGGAGGAGAACTTCTGCTTGCAGATTATCACGGATTTGAACGGATGGGAAGTATCGAACCATTTCTTCAGATCGGAGGCGACATTTCTGCTAAAGAAGGATGGCGAATTGCAGTTTCACTGATCTATCAGCAGACACAGGATAAAGAGCAGACAATGGAGATTGTAAAGAAACTTAACCTGTGCAGTGAACCGGAATGCAAAGTGATCCTTGCCATGGCGGACAGGAAAATGAATGCTGTGACATCGACCAGTGCGGGACGTCTGTTCGATGCAGTCAGTGCAATCCTCGGAATCCGGACGAAGTCTACGTTCGAAGGGGAGGCTTCGATGGCACTTGAATTTGCCGCAGAAGCTTATGAGGAAGAGCTGTGGGAAATTGATGAGCCGGCAGATGGTGAAAGCACTCCGGATGAAGAAAAGAAAGAGCCGGAAGACAGGATGATTATGAAGACAGGAAGCCTTATAAAATATCTGACAGAGAAGAAAACAGAAGGCATTCAGGCAGAAAAATTAGCTTATATCTTTCATCAAAAGTTGGCAGACCTCATAACTGACGGCTGCAGGAAGATCAGAAAGAAAACAAAATGTAATTGTGTGGCATTAAGCGGCGGTGTATTCCAAAATCGGCTGTTGTTGAGAATGGTGGAAGAAGGTCTGGAAAAAGAACATTTTACTGTACTCAGACATCACCTGATCCCGGCAAATGACGGCGGGATCGCACTGGGGCAGGCAGCATATGCCATGCAGTATATTCAGGAGGGAAAATAACATGTGTGTAGGATTATCAGCAAAAGTAGTCCGTATCAGTGACGGTACGGCGGTTGTAGATGCGGGGGGCGCAAAAAGAGAGGTCTCTTCAGAATTACTGGAAGATCTGGAACCGGGAGACTATGTAATGGTGCATGCAGGAATTGCCATTGCAAAGATTACCGATGAAGATGACAGTGAGACAGAGCAGTTGATGGAGGAACTTCTGTAATGAGTGAAGAAAAGAAAACGGCAAGACAGATCATAGAGGGATACGACGGTCCGGCAGTACGGATTATGGAAGTGTGCGGGACACATACGCATGAAATCTTCCGCCTGGGTATCCGCAAACTTCTTCCAAAGCAGGTAGAACTGATCTCAGGTCCTGGATGTCCGGTCTGTGTCACACCGGTAAGTTATATCGATGAGGCAGTTTATCTGGCACTGGAAAAGAGTGTGACAATCTGTACATTCGGAGATCTGGTGCGTGTGCCGGGAAGTAAGAAGAGTCTGGCAGATGCAAGAAGCGAAGGTGGGAAGATCCATATCGTCTATTCACCTGCCGATGCGGAAAAATATGCAAAAGAACATCCGGAAGAAGAGGTTGTATTCTTATCTGTAGGATTCGAGACGACGACTCCGGCGGGATGTCTGTCTGTCAAAAAAGCAAAAGAAGAAGGAATCACCAACTATACCATGCTGATCGCAAATAAAACGATGCCGCAGGATACGAAGCATTAAAAGGAAGCGCAGACATTTTCTTATATCCGGGACATGTCAATGCAATCACAGGAACAAAGCTCTGTGAAGAACTGGTGCAGGAAGGTGTAAGCGGTGTGGTGGCAGGCTTTACGGCAAAAGAACTTCTGACTGCACTGGCAGTTGCACTGACACATTTTCAGAAAGGGAAACCTTTCTTTGTAAATTGTTATCCGCGTGTAGTGACAGAAGAAGGAAGTAAAGAAGCGCAGAGACTGGTGGATACGCTGATGGAAGCATGTGACAGTGAATGGAGAGGACTCGGAATCATACCGGGATCCGGACTTAGGTTACGTGATGAATGGGACATGTATGATGCCAGAAAGAAATATCAGGTTCCGAAGATGGAAGGAAGGGCGAATCCGGCCTGCAGATGCGGGGATGTATTACAGGGAAAATGTAAACCATCCGACTGTAAAGTATTTGGAAAGGTCTGTACACCGCAGCATCCGGTAGGTGCATGTATGGTATCCGGTGAGGGAGCCTGTTCAGCATATTATATGTATGGAAGAGAATAAGAAAAACAGACGGAAAATAGCAAGGAAGTGGACAAAATGAACGAGTATGTGGATAACGAAGCAAGAAAAGCGAAATTAGTGGGAAAAACTGTGACGATGGCACATGGTGCGGGAGGACGCCAGACGTCAGAGCTGATCGATATGATCTTCAAAGCACATTTTGATAATCCGGATCTGACTGCGGATGATGCGGCAGTCCTGACGCCGCCGATTGGAAAGATGGCAGTGTCTACCGATGGATTTATCGTATCACCGGCATTCTATCCGGGAGGAAATATCGAAAGCTTTCCATCTGCGGTACGGTCAATGATCTTTCCTGTATGGGAGCAAAACCATTATACCTGACCTGTGCATTTGTGATCGAAGAAGGATTTCCTATGGAAAAACTGGAAGAGATCGCAGAGGCAATGGAAAAGACGGCGAAAGAAGCCGGAGTCCGGATCGTATCGGGGGATACCAAGGTTGCCGGAAAGGGCCAGGTGGACGGAGTCTTTATCACGACAACAGGTATCGGTGAGATCACGGATGGAGTTGAAGTTGCGGGAAATCTTGCAAAACCGGGCGATGCGATCATTGTGACAGGAGATATCGGAAGACACGGATGCACGATCCTTCTTGCGAGAGAAGATTTTGGAATTGAAGCAGATGTGACCAGTGACTGTGCACCTCTCTGGGGCAATGTAAAAGCAGTGATGGATGCAACACATGAACTGCATGTGATCCGTGATGCAACCAGAGGTGGAGTCGGAACTGTGCTGTATGAGATTGCAGGACAGAGTCAGGTAGGAATCCGTCTGGATGCTTCGAAGATTCCGGTTGCACCGGAGGTACGCGGCGTATGTGGAATGCTTGGCCTGGAGCCGCTCTATCTTGCGTGCGAAGGACGGCTTGTGATCATAGCACCGAAAGAACAGGCACAGACAATCGTGGATGCATTGAAAGCATGTCCGTATTCTAAAAATGCGGCAATTATCGGTGAAGTGACCGAAGAACAGCCTGGAAAAGTTGTGATGTTGACGGAGATTGGAACGCAGGCATTACTTCCGCAGCCGGGAGGGGAATTACTGCCGCGTATCTGTTAAGCATGGAAGACAAAGCAGACATAAAGCATGAAAAAGTGAGGAAATCTATGGATACAAGAGTGGCAGTTATTTCGATTATTGTGGAGAATCCGGAAGCGATCGAGACGTTGAATCATCTGCTTCACGAGGCAGGGCAATTTATTATCGGAAGAATGGGAATTCCGTACCGGGAGAAAGGGATTAACATCATCAGCATTGCGATCGATGCACCGCAGGATATGATCAGTACATTATCCGGTAAGATCGGGCGCCTGAACGGGGTATCCACGAAGACGGCATATTCGAATATTATTACGAAAGCAGGAGAATAGAACATTCGGATATTATTTATGAGAGCAGGAGAGCAAGAATAATATGATTAAGATTGCAGTATATGGAAAAGGCGGGATCGGTAAATCAACGACGGTATCGAACGTTGCCGTGGCATTGGCAGAAAAAGGCCTGAAAGTGATGCAGATCGGCTGCGATCCGAAAGCCGATTCAACGATCGCATTAAGACACGGGGAAGCAGTACCGACGGTACTGGATCTTTTCCGGGAGAAAAAGCAGGATCTGAAATTGGAAGATATGGTGCGGACCGGATATCAGGGTGTGATCTGTGTAGAGGCAGGTGGTCCGACACCGGGACTTGGATGTGCAGGAAGAGGAATTATCACGCATTGGAAAATTAAAAGAGACGGGAGCATATGAAGTATATCAGCCGGATGTTGTACTTTATGATGTACTCGGAGATGTTGTATGCGGTGGATTTTCTATGCCGATGCGGAAAGGATATGCGGATAAAGTTTTTATTATTACTTCAGGAGAAAATATGGCGATCCATGCAGGAGCCAATATTGCGATGGCGGTAGAGAACTTTAAGAATCGTGGATATGCTTCCCTTGGCGGGATTATTCTGAACCGCAGGAATGTAGCGAGAGAAGAAGAAAGGTAAATGAGCTGGCAGATGATTTTCAGACACAGGTAGTCGGAACATTGTCCCACAGCGGACTTGTGACAGAAGCAGAAGAAAAGAAAGAGACGGTTATGGAATGCTATCCGGACAGTGAGATGGCTGAGGAATACAGAAAACTTGCGGAAGTAATCTATGAGTGTCAAAACGACCAGAAGGATCAGCCTGTGAAAAAGCCGATGAAAAGTATACTGCCGATAAAAGACCTGGGGAGGGATTGAAATGTTAAAGAAAGCCGGAGAATTAACCGGACTGGAATTCAATTCCCCGGCACATGGAAACTGGAATATTGTCCATACAGGAATGCTTCTTCCGGAATCCATACAGATCTATGTCTGTGCAGATAACTGTATGCGGGGAGTCGTTCTGACAGCAGCCGAGATGAATGCGGCAGACAGATTTTCCTTTGTGATCGTGGAAGAAGAGGATCTTCTGAACGGCAATCTGGAAGATGTGACGATCGAAGGCGTTACAGATGTATTAAGAAAACGAAAAGATCATCCGAAAGCAGTATTGTTATTTACCGTGTGTCTGCATCATTTTCTGGGATGTGATCTGGAACGGGTGTATGAAGAACTGGAAGCCAGATTCCCGGATATTTTCTTCGTCCGCTGTTATATGGATCCAATCATGCAAAAGCACGGGCTGACGCCGGATCAGAAACTTCGAAAGGCAATATATGACGGACTTAAGGTGAGAGAAGAAAATCCGAAAGCAGTGACGATTCTTGGCAGTGATTTTGCGCTGGATGAGACCAGTGATATCAGGCGTTTGTTAAAATGGAAGCATATAGAAGTAAAAGAATTGCCAGAGTGTAATTCATGGAAGTTCTATCAAGAGCTTGCAGACAGTAAAATATTCATAGCGTGCTATCCGCCTGGAAAATATGGTCTGGAATGTCAGGCAGAACGACTTAGGAAGAAAGAGTTATATCTTCCGGGAAGCTTTGATTATGATGAGATTATCAGGCAGTGGAAGACGTTGGAGCAGGCGGTTGGAGAAAATGTGGAAGAGGTTGAGGGTATAGAAGATACAGATATGCACATGGAGAAATCACTGGAAAGAATTACAAAAAGAGAGATTGCACTGTGTGAATCTGCTTTAGAACAAGCCAGAAAAGTGGTCGGAGACGTACCCATTATGATCGATCACACCTTTCATCCAAGACCGCTGGAACTGGCAAAGTTGTTACTGACACATGGTTTTTCTGTGACCAGAATCTATCTGGACGCGGTTAATCCGGAAGAAAAAGACACATTTGAGTGGCTAAAGGAACAATATCCTGAACTGGAATATGAACCAACGATTCGTCCGGAGATGCGTATGAAGCCAAGAAACGAATCAGATGTACTGGCAATCGGGCAGAAAGCAGCGTGGTTTACAGGAACCAGGCATTTTGTCAATCTAGTGGAAGGTGCAGGACTGTATGGATTTGACGGAATCCGTAGAACGGCAGAATTGATGACAGAAGCCTGGCAGGAAGAAAAAGATCCAGAAGATCTGATCATTCGGAAAGGATGGGGGTGCGAAAGCTGCATATGAGACAGAGTTACAGAATTATACCGATTTACACAGCTGACGTATCTGGTGTCTGCTCTGCTGTATGAATTGGGCGGGATGACAGTGATGCATGATCCGTCCGGTTGTAATTCCACTTATAATACACATGATGAGATAAGATGGTATGAGCAGGACAGTATGATCTACATCTCAGGCTGACGGAGATCGATGCTGTCATGGGGAATGATGAGAAGATGATCTGTGATATTGAACTGGCTGCAGAAGAATTAAAGCCGAAATTCATCGCACTTGCAGGATCACCGATCCCATATATGAATGGAACGGATTTTCCGGCAATCGCCAGGATGCTGGAACAAGATCTCGGAATCCCGGCATTTTCGATTCCGACAAATGGAATGCATGATTATGTATATGGTGCCGGTCTGGCTCTTGCAGAGATTGCAAAACGTATCAAAGGAAAGAAAGAAGTGACGTCAAAAAGTGTGAATCTTCTGGGAGTAACACCTTTAGATTTCGGGCCGCAGGAGCATGTAGATGCTTTAAAAAGAAATGTAGAAGAGACGGGATGGAAGGTATTGTCGACCTGGGCTATGGGAGATACACTGGAAGATCTCGGACGTGCACCGGAAGCGGAGGTTAATCTGGTGGTATCTTCTGTGGGATTGGGCGCCAAAGTATTACAGGAGAGGTTCGGGACACCTTATGTGATTGGAACACCGATCCGGGGATGTATGAAGAGTCTTTTGAATGCAATAGAAGAAAAAAAGCAGGTGGCATATCTCGAAAAGGGAAGGCGCATCAGCCTGACAGGAAACAAATCGGAAAAAAGTTCAGAAAACCAGATTATATTAATCGGAGAACCGGTGATCATGGAATCTCTGGCAGTAGCGATCGAGACGGAATATCAGATATCTGTAAGAGTAATCTGTCCGATAAGGGAGAAGAAAGGATTACTTGCGGATGGAGATAGTGCAGTCCGTGGAGAAGAAGAACTGGAACAGGTACTTCAGAGATCAAAGAATGTAAAAGGCATTGTAGCGGATCCATTGTATCGCCCGGTCTGTCCGGAGAATGTGGCATTTTATGAGCTGCCGCATATTGCATTTTCGGGAAGAATTTATAAAAAGAAACTGCCGGTCCTGGCAGAACTTATATAGGTGACAGATAAGTAAAACATATGTTCGGATAAATGCTTGAAGGATTTATCTGTTCATGATAGAATGTGAAATATAAATTGCCGGATATTTCTGAGTAAATGTACGGTGCAGAAAAAGCGAGTAGAAAGGGAACAGAATGGGACATTTTTATTTTGCAAGACACGGACAGACAGTCTGGAATGTAGAGAATAAGATTTGCGGAGCAACGGATATTGAATTGACAGAACTTGGCCATCAGCAGGCAGAAGAACTGGGGCAGGCAATTCTGGAGCATGGAATTCAGATTGATGAGATATTGTATTCACCATTGATCAGGGCAAAGGAGACCGCCAGACATGTATCCGAGGTAACCGGGATTCCGATGCGTGAAGAAATGCGCCTAAAAGAACAAAACTTTGGAAAATACGAAGGTACGCCGAGAAATGGAGAGGAATTCCAGAAGGCTAAGGCTAATTTTATTAATTCTTATGAAGGCGGCGAATCGATGCTGAAGCTTTGCCACCGAATCTATGATCTGCTCGATGATATTAAGAAAGAATCAGATCAGAAGACATATCTTCTGGTTGCACATAACGGGATCTCAAGAGCGATACAGTCTTATTTTTGTGATATGACGAATGATGAATTTGCAAGGTTCGGTATCAAAAATTGTGAGATTCGTAAGTTTGAATACGAGGAGTAAGAATGAAGAAGGATGAAAAGATGCCAATCGAAGATATGACGCATATATGCGCATTGTGCCGGAGAGGAAAGCTTCTTATGCAGAATTTCCGGATACTATGAATGATGAAATAAAGGAATATCTCAGAAAACAGGGGATTAATGCTCTTTATACGCATCAGACGGAAATGTTTGAAAAGGCCGGACGGGGAGAAAATACAGTGATCACGACATCGACTGCCAGCGGAAAAACGCTGGCATTTCTTCTTCCTGTCCTGCAGAAGATATTGGAAGATCCACTCACAAGGGCGATTTTCGTCTATCCGACGAAAGCGCTGGCGAGTGATCAGTACCGTTCATTGCAGCCGGTACTGGAATATTTCGGAGAAGGGAAGATTCAGGCAGGAGTCTATGACGGAGATACGATGCCCGCAGAGCGCAGCCGCATCAGAAAGAGTGCGAATATTATATTAACGAATCCGGAAATGTTGAACTCTGCATTTCTTCCGAATCACAGTAAGTATGGGTTTGACTTTATCTTTGCAAATCTGAGATATATTGTGATCGATGAATTACACAGTTACAGGGGCGCATTTGGTGCCCATCTTGCGAATATTTTCAGGCGGATGCACAGAATCTGCCAGTATTATCATTCAAACCCCCAGTTTATGCAGTTCTGCGACAATCGCCAATCCGGTAGAACTTGCAAAAAAGTATGTGGCACTGCATTTTCTCTGATTGAGAAGGATGGATCTCCATCACCGGTCAGGGAATATAGAATTATCCAGCCGCCGGAGATCAAAGGGCATAACGACAAGGTTTATGGAAGGTATGCGGCGTCTACGGTCGCGGCAGATATGCTTCCGGATCTGGTAAAAGAGCAGAGGCATTTTATTGCATTTGGAAAATCCAGACGAACGGTAGAAGTTATTTTGAAAGAGGCAAGAGACAAGTTGGATGCGGCAGGTTTCTTAAGTCAGGCAGATAGCAGAAAAATTGCCGGATACAGAGGCGGGTACACACCTCTGGAACGAAAAGAAATTGAGCGGAAGATGATGTCCGGGGAACTGAACGGACTGGTGTCGACTAATGCACTGGAACTTGGAATTGATATCGGAAGCCTGGATACGACGGTGATTGTCGGATATCCTGGGACGCGGGCATCATTCTGGCAGCAGAGTGGCCGTGCAGGGAGAAACGGACAGACCTGTGTGAATTACCTGATTCTTGAAAATCAGCCATTTGACCAGTACATTGCAGTGGAACCGGGGTGGCTTTTTGAAGGAAAAAGTGAAAATGCGATCGTAGACCCGGATAATCTGCTGATTGAATTGGCACATATCCGTGCGGCAGCGGCAGAACTTCCACTGAGTCTGGATGATGCAGCATTGTTTCCGAGTCTTGGTGAGATCATTCCTGTTCTGATGAAAGCAGAAGAAGTAAAAAGTATGGCCGGGAGATTTGCCTGGTCGGGTCCTGCATTTCCCGCAGGGGATTACAGCCTGAGAAATATGGATAAGACGAGATTCAAATTAATTCTGGATAATGAGAATCGTGAGATTACAGAGATGGATGAGTCGCAGGCCTATCATGAATTACATCCGGGAGCAGTCTATATGCATGACGGTGCATTGTATGAGGTCCTGAAACTGGATCTGGTAAGCAGGACAGCAATGGCGAAACCATTTGAAGGAAATTATTATACAGTCCCGGCAGGAACCGAAGACATCCGGATCCTTCAGACTTTTCAGGAAAAACAGTGGAAAGAACGAAGATACATTTCGGAGATATTAATGTAGACGAAGTGATTTCGATGTTCAAGAAATTACAATTTCATAATCATCAGAATCTTGGGTATGTATCACTGACACAGTCGTTTCAGAAAGATTATGATACAGAAAGTACATGGATTGATATTCCGGAGGATGTGGTGCGCGTATACAGAAGTCTGCTGTTACCGAATGGGGCAGGAGAACTTGTATTGAATAATCACTTCGAAGGCCTGCAAATGCGATAAAGAACGCGGCGATGATGGTGACGATGACGGAACGTGATGATATCAATACAGGAATGTCTAATAATGCGACCGTGCAGGGATATGTGGATTCTGGCAGCGGAGAATCAGAAGGACACGAAGTGGTGTCATTATTCATTTATGATAAGTATGAAGGTGGTCTTGGATATTCAGAGAAAATTTATGAATTGATCCCAGAGGTGATCGACCATGCGATTCAGATGGTGAAGGGATGTTCCTGTGAGGATGGCTGTCCGGCCTGTGTGGGAGACTATACATTAAGTAAGAAGATGGTGTTATGGGGACTTAGAAGCCTGAAGGAAAGGCTGGAAGCTCCGGAATATGTGAAAAAGCAGGTAGAAGAAGAGCGTCCGGGTGTCCGCAAACAGTATTCATTCTTTAAACTTCCGGAGAAATGGAACGAATTCTGTGAGACAGTGATTAAGAATGGAGAGAGTGGCGGCGCATTTCTGAAGACCGCAAAACGAGTAGAAATAGAGAAGCATAATCTGATATTGATCGTGGACAGTTACTTTTATGAGGACTGGCTGAAGATACCGGAAAACGCGAAAAGTATCAAAAACATATTAAAATTTCATGCAGTATGTCCACAGGATATGGAGATGTTGTCCGTACAGAAGAGGACAGGAGCGAAAGAAAAAGACAGAAGGCAAGTTAAAACGACGATACGAAGATAAATTTTAGGTGACAGGAATGGATTTTAAGGAAGAATGGAATTGGTTGAATTCCTATCAGATGGAAGCAGTGACAGATGAAAATGATGCATGTATTGTAAATGCCAATGTAGGAAGTGGGAAGACAACCGTACTGATTGCGAAAATTTTATATTTGCATTATGAAAAGAAGATTCCGCTTGAGAAGATGGTGGTGCTGACATTTACGAATAAGGCAGCAGGAGAGATTATTGAACGTCTGAAGAAAAAAGAACCGGGACTTACGGAAGAACAGGTGCAGTTTTTTGGAACATTCCACAGTGTTGCCATGCGGATGCTGAAAAATACACTGTTACAGGCAAAAGCAGAGAATGAAGAAATAGCTCATACAGTGGAAAATAGCAGCATGGCACCGGAAGAATGGACTTCGGAGTTTGAAATTATAGATCCGGACGAGGAACAGGAACTGGCGCTTTGTCTGATTGCAGAATATAGTCTGAAAGTAAAGTATAAAAACCGTTTGAAAAAAAGACTGGAGCAGGAATATCCAAATTATAAGGCCGGAAAAGTAACCAGCCGCTATAAGGATGAACTGTTTCGGTTATATCCTCTTTTACAAAAGGAAAAGAAGAAAGAGAATAAAATGAGCTTTTCCGATCTGCTGGAAGAGGGGACAAGACTTCTGAAAATGGGGAAAAATTCTCGGCCAGAATGGATTATTGTGGATGAAGTACAGGACAGTGACCGGTCACAGCTGGAATTTCTGGAAGCATTAAAAGGACCGGAGACGAAAATCTTTGCAGTAGGAGATCCAAATCAGGTGATCTATAGTTTCCGCGGGACAACTCAGAATATGTTTTCCTGTTAAAGAACAGGTTTCAGGCAAAAGAACTTTCACTTCCGGTTAATTACCGATCGAATGCATCCATTCTGGAGGCGGCAAACCGTTTCCTTCAATTTGGCGGAAAGATTCAAGGCAGTAATGAATGCGGGGAGAAGATTCAGATAAGGAATCATTATGATCCGTTTCAGGAAGCAATGTATCTGGCAGACAAGATCTGGACACTTCATCAGGAAGGGAAGGAATACAGGGATATTGCAGTATTTTACAGGCTGCAAAAACAGGCAGAAATCCTGGAAAAGATGTTTGCAGAACAGAATATTCCATATGAAGTATCGGTGAAAAAGTCGTGGAAAGATATTCCTGTATTGAACTGGCTTATGTATGTCTTAAGATTTGCGACGCATCCGGACGATATACAGGCGGGAATGCAGGTATTGATGGATAAAAGGTTCGGAGAAAAATGCACAAAAAAGAAAGCAGAAGACATTATAAAGAATCACAAGACAGAGAAATCTGATATATATAAGAATATGATGCTGTTTTATACAGAGAAAGAAGTATTGTCAGGAGAAGATATATTTGATTCGCTTGGATTGAAAGAAGCACTGCACCCTACCTCTGCAGATTATCAGCAAGATGCAAAGCAGGTATTGGATTTTCTGAATCAGGTCTGTACATATAGCAGGGAAAAGAAGCTGAATATGTCAGACGGAATCCGGGAATTCCTAAATGAGGTGGCACTCGGAACAATAGAAAGTCCAGAGGATACGCAAGAGTCTGCTGAGAAGGAAGAAGCAGGCGGCAGAGTAAATCTCATGACATTACATGCATCGAAGGGGCTGGAATTTGATACGGTATTCATTATCGGAGTAAATCCGGGACTGCTGCCGATCAGATGCAGTAGCTTTGACCAGGAAGAGGAAGAACGGAGATTATTCTTTGTAGGGATCACGCGTGCAAGAAATCACCTGGAACTTTCTTATTACACGAATCCGGGAGAACCGGGGGTATTGGGCAGTTACAGTAATTATCTGAAAAGGATCCCGGAGGAATTACTTGAGTGGAAAGAAATACGCAGTGATGAAGAAAAGCGGACAAATCTTAAAGAACTAACGAGAAGGGCAAAAGAAGAAATCCGAAAAGCAGAAGCACAGAAAGCAGAAAATGTTCAGGAACAAAAAACGGAATCCGAGAAAACAGAAAATGTTCAGGAACAAAAAGCGATACATCCCAAATATGGAACCGGTATTGTGACATCGGAAGACGATATGATGGTAGAAGTAGAATTTCCAAATTACGGAAAGAAACAATTTATCAAGGCATTTCAGGAGGTCGAGATGATCAGGTAACCGAGTACATTAGTTAGAAATAAAAATAAACAGAAGCATAAAAATCCACCGTACTTAATAATTTTTTAAATACGATGGATTTTTATGATATTTCATCCAATGGATTATACCTCTTTCTTTCTTCGATTTGTTTTTTTATCATTTTTTAAATGATGTTAAATTTACGTTCCTGGTGGTTTGTCCTCCTTTTTCTTTATTAGACTCTTTTCAGTTTAGATTGTCCTCTGCATTGGACTGTACCTCTTTCTTTAGATTTTAAATAAAGATTTAACTGATTGGTGGTCCGTCCTCCTTTTCTTTTGTTGATATTATAATATCGCACGAAAATGAAAATGTCAATAGGTAATCTGAAAAAATGCGAAAAATAATAAAAAGACGAAATATTCTGAAAATAATATCTGCATGATTGCCGGGAATGATGTAACTGGTGTCATCATCAAAGGTAGAATGCTCAGCCACGTAATGACGGATTTAGAGAGATCTTCATCTGTAAAGTAAGGAGCAACATGTCCGTCTAATATAACGGTATGCTCCAGAACCATATGCAGGTTGTTGATCAGAATGGACAGATGTCTTAAATAATCCTCCCATCTTTCTATACAGCCGGTATCGCCGGCTGATTTTTTTCAAAAAATTCTTTCAGGTTATCGGAATCTCCGAGAAGAAAGTGCACGGCAACGGCATTTGCAGAGGCAGGAGCTGATGTGGCAATCGTTGACCTTGACATTGAAGAAGCAAAGAAGACGGCGAAAGAGCTCGCAGAAAAGACAGGCAGAAAAGTCATTGCAATCCAGACAGACTGCACAGACAAAGAGCAGGTAGATGCAATGGTAGAAGAAGTTGTAAAAGAACTGGGAGCCTGGATTTCTGACATAATAATGCGGGAATCTGCATCAATGCACCGGCAGAAGAGATGACATATGAACAGTGGTTGAAAGTAATCAATATTAATCTGAATGGAATCTTCTTAACGGATATTGCAGCAGGAAAATATATGCTGGAAAATGGCGGAGGTTCCATCATCAATACAGCTTCCATGTCAGCACATATTGTAAATGTACCGCAGCCACAGTGTGCATATAATGCATCAAAGGCAGGAGTGATCCAGCTGACAAAATCACTTGCGATCGAATGGGCAAAACGTGGCGTGCGTGTAAACTGCATCAGCCTGGATACATCGGAACAGAGTTAACACTGAACTCACCAACACTGATTGAAAAATGGAATGAGATGGCACCAATGGAAGAATGGGGAAACCAGAAGAACTTGAAGCAATCTGCGTATACTTTGCAGGAGATATTGAAATCTGCTTTATCTGGATCCCGATCGTGCTGTGTGTGCTGATCGCAGTTCTGACATATTTTTATAAATTGGACAGTATCCGTGGTGAGATGACGGAGGAACTGGAAAAACGTAGATAAATTATGCATAAAAACCTGGACAAAAAAATCAACTTTTTGGTGAATCTTTATCTGCTGTAGGTGTTATAATACGACTGTAACAAAGGAAACCTACTTAACAAAACCTCTTTGTAGCGTTGAAACCGCAAAGCGAAGGCTGCTAAGCATCAGATTTTTGGAGGAAAAGATAAATGAATACTTTAAAAGCTGAAAAAAGAAGCATGGACATCAAAGCAAAGAAATTAAGAAGAGAAGGTTACGTTACTGGTAATGTCTTCGGAAGAGAGATGAAAGAGTCTGTTCCGGTTAAGATGGAAAAAGCAGCTGTTGACCGTTTACTTAAGGCTTGCCACAAAGGTAGTCAGGTAATGCTGGACATCGAAGGTGAGAAGATGAATGTTCTGATTAAAGATGTCGAGTTTAACCCATTAAAAGGTCAGGTAGATGAGATAGACTTCCAGGCACTTGTAAGTAATGAAAAAGTACATTCTGTAGCAGAGATCGTTCTGGTCGGACATGAGAAAGATGCAGGTGGTGTACTGGAGCAGTTACTGGAAGAAGTACAGTTCAAGGCATATCCGTCAGCATTGGTTGACAAGGTAGAAGTTGATGTAAGTAACATGAAAGTCGGAGATTCTATCAAGGTAAAAGATCTTACACTTTCAAGTGACAAAGATGTAGATGTCATGACTGATCCTGAGACTACAGTTGTTACATTGCAGTATGTACACAACAGTGAGGCGGATGATGATGCCGATGAGGAAGCCGCAGAAGCAACAGAATAAACAAAAGATAAAATTTATAAAAATACGGAAAAACCCGGATATCGAAGTATAGATGTCCGGGTTTTTGCTATACTACATCATATATAGAACCGCGGACAGAGTAGAATTGCGGATTGTGTATAGAAATAAGAGTAAGAAAACATGATGAAAATGAGGTGATCTTATGGCAAAAGAGCAGCTTGCAGTAATAGAGATGGTAACCAATATGATTCTGGGAAAGACAGAAGGAATCAGCAAGGTGGATTTTGTACCTCAGAAAACAAGGTGTCCGGAACCGGAAAATGGAATGCATATGCATGATAAAGTACCGGTAATACAGGATCAGGATATAGAAAAAACGAAAAATCAGCAACAGATAATTTCCAAGAAAGACTCCGGAAAGCCAGGGGATAGGCTCAGATCATCTGAGATACCTGATACAGGAACTGGCAGATTCACCGAATACAGATATGCATCATTTATGGTGCTGCGTCATGGAAATGTGATCTGTGAGGCAGACTTTGCGCCATACAGAAAAGGAATCTGGCATATCACACATTCCATGTGTAAGAGCATCACCGGAATGGCAACAGGACTTCTGATAGATGAGGGAAAACTGGATCTTTCAGAAAACATTTATAAAATTTTTCACGATAAAGGAAGTACCTGGGCGAAAATATTCCGGCCGGAGGTCACGGTAGAGAACCTGATGACGATGACAAGCGGCGTAACATTTAATGAATCAGGAATCGTATCCGGAAATGACTGGCTGGAAAGTTATCTGAATGCACCGATATCAGAAAAACCAGGCACAAAATTCCAGTACAACAGTCTGAATTCCTATGTGCTTTCTGCGATCATAACAGAACGGACCGGAATGCCGATGGATGAATATCTGAAGCCGAGACTGTTCGAGCCATTGGGAATTACAGATTATCTGTGGGAGAAATGTCCGAGAGGAATTACGAAAGGCGGCTGGGGACTTTTCATGCATACAGAGGATATGGCGAAGCTTGGACAGCTGTATCTGAATAAGGGGAAATGGAATGGAAAACAGATCATTCCGGAAAGCTGGGCAGAGGCGTCTGTTATGAAAAAAGTAGATAGTATAGAAGGTACTTACGGATACGGATATCAGCTCTGGATGGAAGAACGTCCGGGAAGCTTTGAATATAATGGAATGCTTGGGCAGAATGTGCTGATCTATCCGGACGTTGATATGGTGATCGTAACGAATGCGGGAAATGAAGAACTATTCCAGGACAATGTGATGCTGAATATTATAAGAAAATATTTCCCGGTAGATTGGATGCCAAAAGAGACACTTCCGGAGAATCCAATTGCGTATGCAAAGCTGCAGGAACTGACCGAAAGGCTGGCTGGAAAAAGACTAAAGAATGATCAATATTATAACAGTCCCCTTATAATCGGAAAAGGCGGTTGGAAGAAGAATTCCTCAAAATATAGAGTCCGCGAAAGACAGACCGAAATAGAAAAAGTACAAAATCAACAGATTCATTTACTGACAGATTTGTTGGATGGTACATGTTATGAGATGGAACAGGAAGTGTCGGACTTTTTCCGCTGGTTATGCAGGTCATGCACAACAATATGACGGATGGTATATCGAAGATCAATTTCTATAAAAAGAGAACGAAAGAATTGCAGCAGACCCTGATCCTCTGCTTTCAGGAGGGCGAAGAGTCTATAGAACTGGAAATGGGTTGGAATCAATATATAGAAAATAAACTGAGCATTCATGGAGAAACATATCTGGTTGCGGTGAAGGGAGAACGCTCTTCTGATGTGGATGACAATCCGGTTCTGAAAGTGGAAATAGTGTATCTGGAAGAAGCGATGAGGCGGAAGTTATATGTGACATTTGTTAAGGATACATCGGCATCAAAATTAATAACACCGGAATATATAGAAATAAAATGGTATGAATCACCCGGTAAGGCTCTGATCATGGAAGGAATGGAATCCATCACGACAGAAGTTACTAAGCATCCGATCTATTCCCGTATCAGGAGAATGGAGGTATTGATCTGCTCCATCGCCTGATGGAACAGACGATAGAGCCGGTGATTAAAGGTAGAATCATAGATTCGTCCGAAGAAGCACAGCAAGATACAGAAGTACAGCATCCTGAAATTTCCGGGGATTAAGGCCGGTTATTTTATGAATACGGTTTAACTTATATTGAAGTGTATTTTTATGAAGATACAGTTTGCCACAAGTTCTGATAAGTGACATATCTTCAGAAAAATACACTTTTATTATGTCCAGATCCTGCGTAGAAAGACCACTGATCGTCTTCTGAAGAAAATGATTCCGGGTGTCGTCGGTTACAGAAGACAGAATTAACTGCAATGTCAGATCATCAAAAAGTGCAAAATTTTCAGATGTATTTGTCAGAGTATTTATAGCGGTAAGTGCAGATTCATAAGAATGATGAACTTGAAAAACAGGAGTGGATTTTCCCACGGCAACCTGCAGAATGGAAGCATAATTTAAAAAAATATGTTATAAAGGACATATAAATGACTGGAAAAGTTTGTTATAGTATGAATAAATCCAAAAGACCTAGATGTAGGAAAAAGTCAGTGAATAACACAAAACAAATAACGAAAATTTGTGAAAATGAGGAGGAAGCAAACTATGAAAATTGTAACAGCAATCGATTCGTTTAAAGGAAGTATGACTTCGATGGAAGCAGGACTTGCAGTAACAGAAGGAGTACACAGAGTAGATTCAGATGTGGATGTGCAGATCAGACCGCTGGCAGACGGAGGCGAAGGAACGGTAGAAGCGCTTGTTGCCGGAATGAATGGCATGAAACAGGAGATTCAGGTGACGGGACCACTTGGAACACCGGTAGTCTGTGAATATGGAGTCATTGAAAGTAGCAAGACGGCAGTAATTGAGATGGCAGGAGCAGCGGGAATTACACTGGTGCCGGATGAAAAGAAGAATCCACTTTACACAACGACTTACGGTGTCGGGGAAGTAATCAAAGATGCGATTGGAAAAGGCTGTAGAAGATTTATCATCGGAATCGGAGGCAGTGCAACGAATGACGGAGGTATCGGGATGCTGCAGGCACTTGGATTCGGATTCATGAACAAGAATGGACAGCCGGTACCATTTGGTGCAAGAGGTCTGGAAGAACTGGAGACGATCACGGATACCTATGTGATACCAGAACTGAAAGAATGTGAGTTCCGGATTGCGTGTGATGTAACAAATACGCTGTGTGGAGAGCAGGGAGCAAGTGCTGTTTACGGACCGCAGAAAGGAGCAACGCCATCTATGATCATGCAGATGGACAAATGGCTGGCATATTATGCGGCACTGGCAAAAGAAAAATTTCCGAAAGCAAATGCAAAACAGGCCGGAACCGGAGCTGCCGGAGGACTGGGATTCGCATTTTTAACATTTACCAATGCAGTGCTGGAATCCGGGATCAAGATCGTACTGGAGGAGACACAGCTGGAAGAATATATCAAAGATGCGGATCTGGTAGTTACGGGAGAAGGAAGACTGGACAGACAGACGGCGATGGGAAAAGCACCGATCGGAGTAGCAAAGCTGGCTAAAAAATACGGAAAGACAGTGATCGCATTTGCAGGATCGGTAGAACGGGATGCGAGAGAATGTAACGAGCATGGAATTGACGCATTCTTCCCGGTTTTACGAGGCATTACCACGCTGGAAGAAGCCATGAAGAATGAAAATGCGAAGAGAAACCTGGCGGATACTGCGGAACAAGTATACCGTTTATGGAGACAAGGCAGAACAGGTAAAAAATGAAAAGAAATAAAGTCTGAAATAGATTTTTATATTTTATAAAAGATAACATACAGGAGAAAAAAGAGCACTTGCGGCAATATCACTTGCAACGATGATTATCTGTGCAGTTGGTGTGTTTATCGACATTTCGGTAATTACAGTTGCACCGATCGCACTCGCGATTGGAAAGAAGGCCGGATATCACAAAGAGGCGCTACTTCTTGCGATGATCGGAGGAGGAAAGGCCGGAAATATCATATCACCGAATCCAAATACGATTGCGGTATCCGAGGCATTTAAAGTAGACCTTACATCACTTATGATGAAGAACTTTATTCCGGCAATCTGTGCAGTAGTTGTGACAATCTTATTATCTACGATGCTTTCTAAGAAACAGGGAGTTCAGGTTACGGAAAATGATCTGGAACAGAAAGAAGATAAGAATTTACCATCATTTATCCAGGCAGTTGCAGGGCCGGTGGTTGCGGTTATGATGTATGTGATTTAGAAGTAGATGGAAAATGATAATGCTGCAATTAGCTACATGCAGTAGATCAAGGTTAAAAAATAGTCGCTTAGTTTACCAGACTGTGGGCGGCTATTTTTGTGTCTTATGATTATCCTTACCAATTGTGTATCCGATGCTGAAGGACTAATCGCCTACCGTTTTGGTAGCACCCATGATATGATTATAGTAATTAATAATAGAAAACACAATATATATTTACTTACTAATGGATAATTTGAAAATGTGATTTTATTAGGGAAAATGACAAATTATAGATCCCTGTATCTTGCACGCCTTTATGATATAGACTTATAATAAAAGAAAAAGACCGAAAGGACTGATTCTATGAAACGTATTTTCTGGATTGTATTGGACAGTGCCGGCATCGGGGAAGCTCCGGATGCAGATAAGTTTGGTGATGTCGGAAGTAATACATGGAAGAGCTGCTATGACAGCGGGAAACTTCATATTCCGAATATGGAAAAGATAGGAATCTACCAGATTGATGGTATGGAATATGCAAAAAGTACAGAGAATCCGACCGGAAGTTTTGCAAAAATGCAGGAATTATCATGTGGAAAGGATACGACGACCGGACACTGGGAAATGGCGGGTATCGTAACGCCGGATCCGCTTCCGAAATTCCCGGACGGATTTCCGAAAGTATTCATAGAGGAATTTTCAAAAAGGACGGGAAGAAAGATTCTGTGTAATCTGCCGTATTCGGGTACACAGGTCATTTATGATTATGGCCGGGAGCAGGAAGAGACAGGAGCACTGATCGTGTATACATCTGCGGACAGTGTATGCCAGATTGCAGCGCACGAGGAGATAATTCCGGTAGAGCAGTTATATGAATATTGTAAGATTGCCAGAGAGATGCTGACTGGAGATCTCGGAGTCGGAAGAGTGATCGCAAGACCATTCATCGGAACATGGCCAAATTACGAACGGACAATCAGACGGCATGACTTTTCACTTGCACCGCCGAGACAGACGGTGTTGGATGCATTAAAAGCAGAAGGAAAAGATGTGATCGGTGTCGGAAAGATCTATGATATCTTTGAAGGGCAGGGAGTGACGGAGACCTACCCGAATCAGGGAAATGAAAAGAATATGGAAAAGACGATCGAGATACAGAAGAAAGAGTTCGACGGACTTTGCTATGTGAACTTAGTAGATGGGGATATGATCTATGGACACCGGCGTGATATTGCAGGATATGCAGGAGCACTGACGAGATTCGATGAACAGTTAGGGGAATTCCTCGCAAATATGCGGGACGACGATATGCTGATGATTACGGCAGACCATGGCTGTGATCCGGGATATACCGGAACGGATCATACAAGAGAATATGTGCCTTGTCTTATATACGGAAAAGAGATCAAAGCAGGGGTGAATCTGCATACCAGAAAAGGTTTTGCAGATATGGCGGCGACGATTGCGGAAGCTCTTGGAAGTAAATACCAGGGAGATGGGGAGTCATTCTGGGATGAAATAAGAAATTGACACATTCATTAGATGATGTTAGTATAGTTATAGAAAAAGGGTGTTGCCGATAGACGGTCAGTCCTGATAATTAATTTATGTATTAAAAATAGTCGCCTAGTTTACCAGACATGGGGCGGCTATTTTTGCGCGTTTTTTATATCAATTCGAAATAATATACAATAAGAGGTGACATTATGAGTCTTCCACCATATAGAAAAATCGACCAGTCAACCTGGTCGCGTCAGGATCACTATAAGTATTATACCGAAAAATTAAAAGTAAACTACAGTATGACAGCGCGCCTGGATGTAACAAGATTAAGAGCAGAATGCGACCGGTTCGGAGTGCATTTCTATGCGGCATTCATCTGGTGTACGTCAAATGTTGTGAACCGCCTGCCATTTATGAAGATGATGACGGACGAAGAAGGCAATCCGGGAGTGTGGGATGTTGTGCATCCAAATTATACAATCTTTCACAAAGAAGATCACACATTTTCTGACTGTTGGAGCGAATATGATGCAGACTTTGCGACTTTTTATAAGAGAATCGAAACGGATATAGAAGCTGCAAAGAAAGTCCGGGGAGTCAAAGCAAAAGCCGGACAGCCGGTGAATTTCTACTGCATCTCTTGTGTGCCGTGGCTGGATTATACCGGATATGCGACATCGATAGTGTCGGATCATGTAGCGCTGTTTCCGATTATTACATTTGGTAAATATACAGAAGATAACGGGAAACTGACACTTCCACTGACGCTTACGATTGCTCATGCGGCAATGGATGGGTGGCATACGTCGGAATTCTTCCGGGAGATGCAGGAGGAGTTAGAGGCATTTTCTATTTAATGCATCATGGCGGCTGTCACCGACCGGAATAAAACTACAAGGTCCCAGCCTGTGCTGACTCCAACATGGGGAAATCCTAAAGCAAAAAAGTTGACCTAAAACGAGCTCACAAAAATCCAAACTCGACATTCGTCTCAGACAGTGGATTGTGAGCAAACGGTCATTACTTTAGAATTACCAACCATGAGTCCGTATGCAACAGGATAGGACCTTGTAAGTTTATTCCTGCGGTTTCGCATGCCATAATAATTAAATGGAGAACTAACCTTTTATTACGGTTCGGGGATTTGGCTTACTTAATGCATTAAATAGAAAACATTCCTCCAAACTGTGAAAATCCCAATATACAAGCCGCACATACCAGCATAAATACAATGATTACTTTTACGCCTATAGATATCTTCGCATAACTTTCACAGATCGGAATCTGTTTATACTCCCACTCCGTCTGCATTTTTCTTCTCTTCCATTTCTGAACCAGTGTGATGCAGTCACATATGAAGAATGCGATAATAAATCCAAAGCTGAATACCATGGCTGCTATATAATAATATCCCGCATCGGCACCTTCGATATCTATCTGCCGTTTGCACAATACTACAGCCGTTACGATCAATAAGAAATTTAGTAATGTATCCACAATAATCATTTTATCTACGATACTTTTCTTGCCGATTTCCTTCATACGCTCCGCTCCTTCCTGTAACAACCGCTTTTCATCCAGATCTTCTTCTTTTTTCTGTTTCACCGCTTCCAGTTCCGTCTCTAATTCTTTCATATATTTCCTGCATTCACTACATTCTGCTAAATGCTCTTCCACCAGTTTTCTGCTATCTTCGCTGCATACCTTATCCAGATATAACGGTATCAGATCTCTGATAATCTCACATTTCATCATTGCCTGCGCCTCCCATCTTTCTACAATCATTTTCTTGGCTCTGTAATAGGTCACTCTCGCCCAGCTTTCACTTTTTGAAAATAACTGTCCGATATCTCTGTATGATACCTCTCCCATCACCCGCAGCATGAATACTTCTTTGTACGGTTCCTGTAAGTCATGTAGAATCTTTCGGATGATCTGTCCATTTTCCTGATTGATTATGCCATTTAATAAATCCTCCCCTTGATCTGCATGATTTTCATCTAATTTATTTGCATATCTTTTCTGCTTTTTTGTCCACGCATAATATTCATGCTTCGCAATCTGACATAACCACACCGATAATTTACATTCACCTCTGAAATTTTCCAATTTTTCAAATGCAATGGCAAATGTCTGCTGGGGTAAGTTCTTCTGCTATTTCTCTGTCTCCGGATAATCTCAGCAGAAAACAATATACCTCTTTTAAATATTTCTGATATACTTCCTCAAAAGATTCCATGAACTCACCTCTCTTCTCTCATTTATATCTTCTTTTACTATTAAGAGTCATTTTTCCTCAATTCGTTACAAACTTTTTTATTTTTATAAACCAAAGGTACTTCCATAGATCCCCTTGACATTTTCTCCTATATCTATTATAGTACTTATCGCAATTGTTTACAAAGTAAACTATTATAAAGGAGCAACTATGAAAGACAAAAACTGGACCGATATCGTATCAAAACAAGGCGACCTCCGGCATTTCGCAAGTATGGCGATCCGGAAATCCGGAAAATCAGAGCACACTTCTGCTCAGGAGATTGATTTTCTGTTCCGGATCGCGCTTTCGGAAGAACCACTGACCCCAAGACAGATTACCAACGCTATGGGCATCAGTAAGACTATCGTAAGCCGCCTGACCGACCATCTGGAATCCAAAGGGTTTATCTGTAAAGAGGCCTCTGCGTCCGACCGCCGCAGTTACTGCATCCGCATTACCGGTGCCGGAAAAGATGAGATTGACCGTATGTACTATTACTATCTGGATCCACTCTATACATTACAGAAAAATATGAAGAAAGAGAAATTCGAGACTTTATTCCAACTAATCCGTGAAGCGAACGAGATTCTTTCTTCACAAAAAAATAAAGGAGATTTTATTATGACATTTTACCAGGAACTACAACTAAGCTCGACCGGCTCCAAACAGCTGATTAAAAACACAACCGATAAAAAAGAAAAACGCCGTCACATACTCATTTACAACTTTAAAGTATATCTTGTAATGGTATTCTGTGTCGCCGTTGTATCTTTATATAGTAAATTCATCGGAAATGACAACAGTGTTGTCGGAGTTACCGTGCTTCTGGCCGTGCTGGTTCTCAGGCAGGCCGATTTCGGAATCCGTACTACACACGGACTTGCCTCTATCGCAGGTATCTACGCAATCCTTATGGCAGGTCCCCGTCTTGCCAACATGGTATCCCCGGTTCCGGCATTCTTTGTCAATGTGGTCTGTATCATGCTGCTGATGATCCTCGGATGCCACAATGTGATCATGTACAATCACTCTACTTTTGTCCTTGGCTATCTATTATTATTTGGATATGATGTAATCGGACATGCCTATATTTTAAGAATTGAAGGACTCCTTGTCGGAATGATCCTCTGTATGATCATTTTCTATAAGAATCAGAAGAATCGTCCTTACCGGCGTAAATTTTCTCATCTGTTCCAGGAATTCAACATTCATTCCGCACGTAGCAGATGGTATATCAAGCTGACATTCATCGTGTCATCTGCGATGCTCATCATGTCCCTGCTCGGACTTCCAAGAGCTATGTGGCAGGTATCGCATGTATGTCCGTGTGTCTTCCGTTTACAAATGACTGTGTCGCACGTTCCGGAAAGCGTTGGATGTTCAACATCGTAGGAGGTCTGTTATTCGTTGTTCTGTATACGGTTCTTCCTGAGTCTATGTATGCCTATATCGGAATCATCGGCGGAATCGGTGTCGGATATTCGGCAGGATATTCCTGGCAGACAGTGTTCAATACATTTGGAGCGCTTTCCATTGCGTCCGGTCTGTTTGGAATGCCATATGCAGTAGCACTCCGAATTGGTGCCAACCTGTTTG
>ENA-OQHA01000206-OQHA01000206.1-human-gut-metagenome-genome-assembly--contig:-NODE-206-length-32016-cov-4.974850_pt1 | contig 32016 bp, 40 predicted proteins | sample MGYA00242558_ERZ504707 | MGnify/ENA primary metagenome ERZ504707 (study PRJEB26092, sample SAMD00036197) | human gut metagenome | host: Homo sapiens | study: EMG produced TPA metagenomics assembly of... | reverse complement strand
CATGTGTCTTGAAATAGGCCGTATCCATATAGAAATTGCTCATGTGCTCCTCGTGTCTGATTCATAAAAAGATTTATAACCATAAGTATCGGAATGATTGTAGGTAATATATATTCTTCTCCTAACCAAAGCTTGATAAATGGATTAACCATGGTAAGCACCATAAAAGCAGTGGTGGATGCCGTGATAATACGAATTGTGAATAACTCCCAATATATCTCGAGAATTTTCTCTTTATTACCTTCTGCAATTAGATTTCCAACTCCTGCACCTGTGCTATTCAGGAAATTTTCAACTAAGGAACTTAATTTTGAGGTGATGATTGTGTAATTTCCATAATAGGCCACTATTGTTAGTGATTCGTAAGCATATATCAGAAAAGGTAAAACTTGTGTTCTTCCCATGCCAGATAATACGTGTACAAACATTTGTTTGGCCTTTTTCAAAATTACGTCATAATCTTTATAAAGAACTTTCCCTTCAGTTATGGATGATTTGAGCCATGGATATGTTTGCTTAATTTTTATATTAAGAATAATGGAGAATAATATGGAGAAAGCTAATTCTATTGCTATCCAAATATAATAATTCGTAGAATAATAAGCTACTGCCATTTGTATTAAGGTCTTGATTAGCGTAGCTGTTTGAAAGTATCCTACTACTACATAGTTTCGTTGATCTGCTCCTAATAATGTTTGTTTATAATTGATAAAATAGCCGATTAGTGAGGATGCTAAAAAACCATAATATACGGCGTAGACTACACCTAAGTTTATGTTAATATCTTTGAATATTAATGGGAGAAAAAAGGATAATATGATACCGGCTGATAGAATGATAAGTCCTATTCTTCTGTATAAAAAGCCAAAAACGGAAATTATTTCATTGATTTTTTTCTCATCTTTCTCAAATATTGGTTTGTACAATACATATCCGATTGAAGCACCTATTCCTAAATCTGCCAGGTTCAGGAAACCTAAAAGATTTTGTAATGTTCCTGTCAATCCTATAAATTCTGCACCAAGATAATCCAAGAAAATTTCTAGAGAAAAATGAAAGTGCTAATGTTATAAAGTAAAATATTAAATTGACTTGTGCATTTTTGAGACTTTTTTTTGTACGTGACTCTCGCATGGGACTTATATCAATTAAAAAATAAATTTTCGTGTTGCCTGGTAAATTCCAGGCGATTCACATCGGCTGGAATAATTTTAAATATGAAAAATTTCTCTCCCATCCCGTAGGAAAGACTCTACCTTAGTTATTTCTTTTGTCCATAGCCATAACCATAGCCATAGCCGTATTTCTTTCCGTAACCGTAGTGCCCGTATTTGCCATACTTGCCGTAGCCATAGTAGGAGCCGGTTTCACGTTTGTTCATATCAATGCCGTTAATCAATACGCAGAGGTGGGGCAGCTTGCCGTTCTGCTGTAATTCATTGATTAGTTTAAATTCGCTCTTGGCCGTGTAGCTGGAGCGGCATACGTAGACGCTTAAATCAGCTACGCGGGCGATAAGCTGGGTGTCGGTTACCATGCCGATGGGGGCAGTATCCAATATCACGTAATCAAAGTGTTGCTTTAATTGTTGGATAGCGTCATCGAGTGCCTGGCGGGCTACCAGTCAGTCGGGTTGGGAGGGATGGTGCCACCGGGTAGGATATAAAGGTTGGGTGAAACCGTAGATGCCTGACATAGGCTAAGCAAATCGGTATGATCTGGGTCGGATAAGTATTGTGAAATTCCAGCTTCCTTATGGGAGAGGTGGAACACCTTATTCAATCCGGGTTTACGGATGTCAAGCCCTACAATCACTACCTTTTTGCCCATAAAAGCAAAGCTGCAGGCCAGGTTGCCGGCATTGAAGCTTTTTCCCTCGCCGGAAGTGGTGGAAGTGAAGAGGATTACCTTTTGTCCTTCCTGCAGCATATATTGGATATTGGTACGCACCGAGCGGAATACTTCTTCCATCAACTCGTTGCGGTTTTCGCGCACCACAATGGCACTTTCAGTGGTTTCCGGGGTGAGTGGAATATCGCCTACGATAGGCAGGTGGGTAATCTTTTCTACATCACCGCGGGTCTGGATTTTAAACTGAAGCAAGCCCCAGAGGAAAATCAGGCCTACCGGAAGACCTAAGCCTAATACAAGGGCAATCATGTAAGTCTGTGAAGGGGTAGGGAAGATCTGGCCGCCTGCCAAAGGTTCGTCGATGACGCGGGCATTGTTGCGGTAGAGGCCAGGGTAATATTGTTTTCCTCACGTTTTTGCAGCAGCATCAGGTAGAGGTTAGCCTGGATTTCCTGCTGGCGCGACATGCTGAGGTATTCTTTTTCCTGCACGGGAGCATCGCTTACCTTGCCGGCATATTTGCGTGTTTGGGTCTGCAGGGCCTGGCGGTTGATAAGCAAGCCTTTTTCTGCGGTCTGGATGGCCCCCATCACACTGTTGCGCATTACTTCGATGCTGGCGTTCAGGCTCTGCACGGCAGGGTTGTCCTCGTGCGAGGTGCGCAGCAGGCGCTTGCGCTCAATCAGCATCTGGTTGTAGTTCTGCACTACCGTATTCAAGTCGCTGTTGTTCAGCCCAATGTTGGCAGGGATTACTTCATACTGACTCTTTTCACTCAGAATATGATTCTTCAGGTGATTGACCAGGCTAATCTGTACCTCATTCTCTGCGTAAGCACGTTCATAGCTGGCCTGTTCACCAGCAGCCTGGGTGGCGTCGGCAGCGATGTCCACTACACCTGCCCGCTGCTTGAAGCTGGCCAGCTGGCTTTCAGTAGTACCCAGTTCTTTATTGATAATGCGGATACGCTCGTCGATAAATTCGGCGGTCTTGGCCGCTACCTCGTTCTTGTCGTTATTTCCTTCCTCGTTATAGAGTTCTACTAACTTGTTTAGAAAGTCTACTCCGCGGGCTACCTGACTACCGGTGAAGGTAAGCTGGGCAATGGTGGTAGACTTGCTGCTGGGACTTACCGCCAAGCGGTTACGGTAGGAAGCCGCTGCTGCATTGGGTGATACGACTGTAGTTTGAATCACTTCGGGTACAGGCTGGATAGTTTGCAACGTAGAATCGGCTGCGGAAAAGGTGAATACACCTACTGGGGTGGAGAAGACTGCAGGCAGACTTCTACTGTTTTTTCCATTCCTGACCTTCGTGCTCTACCAACACCTCGTGAAGCTGCTGGTTGCGGAAAGACATTTTTACCTGAGCATAGCCCATACGTTCGGCTTCTTCGGGTGTAACCCATACCTTGACGGGCGACTGCTTGTAAAGTTCGGTGTCGCGGAACTGGCCGGGCACGGAGTAGCTGACATAGAGGTCGAGAGCGGTCACTACTTTCTTTATCAGGGTACGTGAACGCAGGATTTCCAACTCGTTGTCAAAACTTTGGGTGGAAGTGGATACAAAGCCCAAATCTTCCAGGTTGGCTCCGCTTGTCCCTCCTTTGCTTTCGTTCTTAATCAGCACGGAAGAGCTGACGGTGTAGAGGGGGGTCAGGGTTTTGAGATAGAAAAAGGCGCCAATCAGGAATACAGCCACACAGCCCAGAATCCAGGGCCAGTACATCAGTAGCTTGATGAAAAACGCTTTATAGTCGAAGCTAGAAGTCTCGTTGTCTTCTTCCAACAGGTAGTTCTTGGTTTCTTCTGCCATAGGTAAATGTCGTTATTATTTGGAAATTGCGAGTACAAGAGAAGTGATGGAAGTCACAATGCTGAGCAGAGTAATCCACATGGAGGAGTTGCTATTAAAGGTATTGGTACGTACCTTCGCCTTGGTGGGCTTGACATAAACCACGTCGTTCTGCTGCAAGTAGAAATAGGGGGACTGGGCTACATTGGCCTCGTTCAGGTTAAGATGATATACCGACGTACGCCTGTGGAGTCTTCGCGAAGCAACTGTACGTCATCGCGTACCGAGAAGAGGGTCATGTCGCCTGCCTGTGCCAAGGCTTCGAAGATGGTGACTTTTTCGGCATCGGTGGTATAGGTGCCGGGTGTCCTACTTCGCCCAATACGCTGAACTTGTAGTTGGAGGTACGTACGGTGACATTAGGTGTTTCCTTCAGATAGGGCTGGAGTTTTTCACGAATGAGTGCTTCGCATTCGCGGTTGGTCAGGCCCATTACCTTGAGGTTACCCAATACGGGGAAATCGATACAGCCTTGATTGTCTACCAGGTAGGCCAACAATTTAGCCCCATCCATACCCACATTGTTGTTACTGGTACTTTCTTTGCTTTGTCCGATTTTTCGGTAAAAAGGAGCCGAAGCTTCCGGGTCGGTGGTGCTTACCAAAATAGTAAGCTCATCCTTGGGCATGATGCGGAAGTCATAGAGCTGTCCTTCAAGGGATTCATTGAGCACTTGTTCGTTCTGAAGGTAGAGCGATTTCTGGTAAGACGTACACCCGCTCACCAGCAGGGTGGACAACGTCAGCATACAGACTACTTTGCGTATCTTCATCTTTTCTTATGGTTTTGTTATGATTTTTCTAAAGGAATTTCCCTGCGCATAGGGCGTGCTTCGCCGTTACCACTCCCAGCTATGGATTGGGGGCGGTAAACACAGCGGCCAATAATCGGCTGCAAAATTAAGCCTTATTTTTGGTTTATTCAACTTATAGAGGGGTTTTTGTCGGTGAAAAGGGTGGAAATCAATGAAAAAGTGGGCATATCGGCGGATTTTGTAACAATTCTGGAACAATGTATGGGGTACAGGGGGGAGCGTGAGAAAAACGCAAGGGCGTTTTACCTGAAACGCAAGTGCGTTTGTGATAAAACGCAAGTACGTTTTACTTCAAACGCAAGGGCGTTCGATTCGAAACGCAAGGGCGTTTTCGGGGAGTTCAGGAAAGGGAATCATGACGGGTTGTCGGGGTTGGCAGGCATTTTTATAAAATGTATATACGCGGGGTGTGGAACAAGTGTGTCATACTTGTTCCACACCTGTATATAGAGAGTTTGCAAAACCGGTGCCAACCCCGACAACCCGTCAAGCGGTGGCCTGGGGAAGGCCGGTTCTTCACTACCGTTCTGTGTCTTTTGTGTGAGGAGTTTGGATGCTTGATTGATTTAATTCGCTCTAAATCAGTGGCGAGTGAACGGAAAAAGTCGCGGAGCAGCTCATCCTGCTTCTGCGGGTCGGCGGCAAGCAGGCGGTGGTACACGGCAAGGATGCGGCCGAGGAATGTCAGATCCGTCAGGAGCCCTTTTTAACTTTTTGAAACGTGTGTGCGCTCATCGGCGCCAGTCGGCACAACTCTTGTACGGTGAGGGTACGGCCGTGCGACAGCACCTGGTGGCGCCACGCTTCCAACATCTGTCCCAGTTCAATCAATTTCGCTTGTTTCATACGCGTTTTTGTTTAAAAAATAAAATTATAGTAAATTATTGGTTAAAATATTGCACGCATGCGTGCAATGTGGGTTTGTACTTTCTGTAAACTTGTGTTACATTCGTTTCGCTGTTTTGAAAAGAAAACACAAAAATTAAAACTAAAAGGATTGCAAATTTAATAAATCATTAAATAAAGCACGAGAAAATGAACAAAATGATGCTAAGTATTTTTAAGGGTTATGCCGACACGATGCCCGTGGCGGTGAGTCTTGATGAAGTGGTCCGTCTGATTCGGGAGGACAAGGTGTTGGCCGACCACACCGAAAAATACCGTTACTATCGCTCGCAGGGGCAGAAGACGGCCGCCAACCGGGAAAAGTCGGCCTGTCCCTGCTTTGCCGTAGCGGTGCGTTTCGACGGGGGCAAGCGAAGAACCGACATTAGTGGCTGGACAGGTCTCTCGATGGTGGACTTTGACCATCTGCCCGAAGGACGGGCGGAGGAAGTGTTCGAAAAGGTGTGTGCCGACCCGCATACCGTGCTGGCTTATACCACTATCAGCGGGCAGGGGGTGAGGGTGGTGTGCCGCTACTGCCTGGACGGGGAGGTGCCCGACAATGACCGTCTGACATTGTACGCCCAGGTGTTCAACAGGGTGAACGAGTATTACCAGAAGCTGACGAAGTGTGCTTTCGACCCTGCCTGCAAGAATGCCACGCGACTGAGCGGACTGGCGCATGACGCGCAGGTGCATTACCGCGACGGGGCGGAACCTTTCCGCTTCGACCTTTCGCGCATGAAGAAGGCGGATGAGCCGCGCAGGGGACGGGTGGAGCGTGTGGTGGCCCGTATCCGCAGGGAGCTGGACGAGCAGGGTGTGGTGTATGCCCCGCATCATCACAATGAGTACATCATGCGCATGGGGTATCTGATGAACGAGTTCGGGCTGCCGCTGGAGCAGGCCATCGGCTGGGCGGACGGACGTTTCCTGGAATACGACGGCGACGTGGCGGCCATTTTCCGCTCGTGCTATGCCGATACGGAGGTGCACGGACGGCGGGAGGCGGAACTGTTTCGTGCGAAGAGGGAGAAGAAGGGGGAAGGACGTTCCCAGCTGGCCACGCCCCAGGAGATTGAGCAGTTTCTCGCCACGCAGGCGGAGTTCCGGAAGAACGTGATTACCGGGAAGGAGGAGATGCGGCATCCCGAGGCCGAGGAGTTTGTGGAGCTGACCGACCGCCTGGTGAACTCGCTGTGGAGCCGCATGACCAAGGAGGGGCACACGGTGCGTCTGTGCGACGTGCGCTCGGTGCTGGAGTCGGAATTTGTGCCGGAGTTCAACCCTTTTACGGAGTATTTCCGCTCGCTGCCTCCGTGGGACGGGGTGACCGACCACATCGGGCGGCTGGCGGCCACGGTGCACGTGGAGGGTGACGCGAAACTGTTTGATGATTGTTTCCGCAAGTGGCTGGTGGCTGTGGTGGTGTCGCTGATGGTGAAGGAGGTGACGAACCACCAGATTCTGGTGCTGGTGGGGCGGCAGGGTTGCTACAAGACGACCTGGCTGGCGCGTCTGCTGCCGCCTGAACTGCAGCGGTATTTCTGCGTGCGCTCCAACAGCGGACGGCTGACGAAGGATGATAACCTGGCGCTGTCGGAATTTGCGCTGATTTGCCTGGAGGAGATTGACGAGCTGCGCCTGGGCGACATCAACCAGTTCAAGGCGATGGTGACTATGCCGGCGGTGAACGAGCGGAGGGCGTACGGGCACTACAAGGAGAACCGTCCGCACATCGCGAGTTTCTGCGGCACGACCAACCAGCCGGAGTTTCTGAACGACCCCACGGGAAGCCGGCGCTGGCTGCCCTTCACGGTGGTGCACATTGACGACCCCTACACGCATCCCGTGGACTATGCGGGGGTGTACGGACAGGCTCTGATGCTGTGGAAGAAGGGGTTCCGCTACTGGTTCGACGAGGAGGAAATCGCGCAGGTGAACGCACGCAACGAGCGGTTTGAGACGGCCAGCCTGGAAACGGACTTGCTGCTGGCTTTTTTCCGCGTGCCGATGCCCGGCGAGGAATGTATGTTCCTGACGGTGGGCGAGATTCTGCAGCACATCAACGGGGGCATGAAGAATCCCCTCAGTGCCGTCAAGGTGGGGCTTGCCTTGCGGAAGGCGGGATTCGAGCAGGTTGCGTGGCGGGAAAGAGGGGTATCGGGTGGTGATGTACACCATCGAAGAGGTGAACCGCAACCGTCGTGCCATGGGACGATTCACCGAGCGCCGGCTGAAGAGTAGTCTTCATCGCCCGGTCGCCGGCTGGTGGTAATGCTTTGATTTTCATGTGGCTTTTTATGTTCCGAAGAAGGGAAAATACCGGAAAAAACGGGTGGAAAAACTTGTGTATCCGACCGGAATTGTGTAAATTTATAGGTAACTAAAATAAAACGGAACAATGAACTACATGCAATTGAAAACGGGGCCGGGAGTTGTTTCCGGGGAGGAACGGGAGGGTTTCTGCCTGAAAGCTTACCGGAAAAGTGAGTTGGCGGGCCTGTATTTTCCGCAGGCAGGTAAGAAAGGTGCCCTGCAGGGGCTGGGGCGATGGATCAAGCAGTGTGCGGAACTGGAAAGGGAGCTGGAGCGGTCGGGCTACCAGAAAAACCGCAAGTTTTTCCTGAAATCGGAGGTGGAACTGATTGTGAGGTTCCTTGGAGAGCCGTGAGCGGCGGCGTTTCCTTTTTTCTAATGTCTTCAAAAGTCTTCAAATTTCCTCGAATGTCTTCGTAAGTCTTCGTATGTCCTCAAATGTCTACATGGGCGGAAACGGGGGTGCTAACTTTGCCTATGTAAATGAAGAATGAAGAGTGAATAATGAAGAATGTGCGCGCGTTTCCTGGATTCATCATTCATCATTCTTAATTCTTCATTCAAGATTCAAGATTCATCATTCTTAATTCTTAATTCTTCATTTAATTAGTTTTTAACTTTTAACTTTTAATTTTTAACTAACAAGTGGATTTATGAAGAAAACAGTGACTTATTCGGTTGTAGGGCGTGTGAACCCGGCCGATCGTGAAAGCGGTGAAGTGAAGTATTATGCACAGTCGCAGGCTCGCGGCGAGATGGGTATCCGTGAAATAGCGGAACGTATTCACCAGATGTGTACCGTGACCCGTGCCGACGTGATGGCGGTATTGACGGGACTGGAGGACATCGTGTCGGAAGGCCTGCAGGGTGGCGAAATCGTACGCCTGGGTGAACTGGGTTCGCTGCAGCTGAGCCTGAGCGGGGAAGGAGCCGCTACGGAAGATACGTATACCGACAGCATGATTGAAAAGGTGCGCGTGCTGTTCCGTCCGGGTACGGTGATGCAGGAGGCTATCAACAACCTGGCTTTCGAACGGGTGCCGGTGAAGTATAAGAAAGAGGAAGAGGACGACGGTGCTGGGGTGTAATCGGAACTAAGGCGTGAGAAGATGACGAAAGTAAAATGGATTGTGGTCAGGGTGCTGAAGTGTATTCTCTGTCTCCTGACCGGAAGAAAACCGGATTGTGATGAGAAAAATTGACATGATTGTGATTCACTGTACGGCAACGAGAGCGGACCGCCCGCTCTCGCCTGCCGAACTGACGAAGATGCACCGGAAACGGGGGTTCAAGTGTTGCGGATATCACTATTTTGTCCGCACGGATGGTGAAATTTGTACAATGCGGCCGGTGGAACGGGCCGGAGCGCATGCCAAGGGCTATAACGAGCACAGCATCGGCATTGCGTATGAAGGGGGACTGGATGCGCAGGGACAGCCGGCGGATACGCGTACGGAACTGCAGAAGCGTTCGCTCCGGATTCTGGTGAGGGTGCTGAAATCGGATTTCCCGGCCATCACGCAGGTGGTGGGGCATCGCGACCTGAGCCTGGATCTGGACGGCGACGGAACGGTGGAACCGGAGGAATGGACCAAGGCCTGCCCCTGTTTTGACGTGAAAAAGGAGCTGTAGCGGAACAAAAGTTTTCTAAATCATAAAAAGAAGGTGTCCGGCGCCTAAAAAGTTTTCAGGATTCGAAATAAAATCCTACCTTTGCACTACTCAAAATCCAAACGGACATGGCGAATCTGTATATTATCATTTCTGCATTTGTATCGGCAGTGATACTGGGGAGAATCATTATCCCGAATATTCTGATTATTTCATTGCGCAAACGCTTGTTTGACGTGCCTGATGAACGGAAAGTACACAAACGTCCGATACCTCGCCTCGGGGGAGTGACCTTTTTTCCGGTGATTCTTTTTTCCTTGTGTGTGTTTACGGCCGTGCGGCTGATGACGGGCCACGGACCTGCGGATACTTCGACAACGGACCTGGTGTGCGAGTTTCTTTTCCTGACGGGAGGGCTGACCCTGCTGTATATCGTGGGCATTGCCGACGACTTGATTGGGGTGCGCTACCGGAAGAAGTTCCTGGTGCAGATTATCTCGGCGGCGATGTTTCCGCTGTCGGGCTTGTATATCAACAATTTCTATGGTCTCTTTGGCATTTACCTGATTCCTGCAGAGGTAGGTATTCCGCTGACCATGCTGCTGGTGGTGTTCATCACCAATGCCATCAACCTGATTGACGGTATCGACGGACTGGCGTCGGGGCTGAGTATGGTGGCGCTGCTGGTGTTCGGGGTGCTGTTCGTGCATTTCCGCATGTGGAGCTATGCCATGCTGGCTTTCGTGACGGTGGGGGTGATTATCCCGTTCTTTTCGTACAACGTGTTCGGCAGTGCGGATTTGGGAAGGAAGATTTTCATGGGGGATACCGGCAGCTTGACGCTGGGGTATATTCTGAGCTTCTTTGTCATCAAGTATTGTATGTATGAGCCGGATATGCTGCTCACGATGAAGACGAGTCCGGTGCTGGTGTCGTTCAGTGTGCTGATGGTGCCGTGTCTGGATGTGATTCGCGTGGTGCTGCGGCGTGCGCGTAACAAGCGGTCGCTGTTCATGCCCGACAAGACGCACATCCACCATAAGTTCCTGGCCATGGGTTTCTCACCGCGGAGGGCGCTGGTAACGATTCAGCTGATGTCGGCCTGCTTCTGTGCGTTTACCATCGTGGCGATTCTTTATATGAGCAACACGCTGGTGTTCGTGATTGACGTGGTGGTATGGACCCTGCTGAACCTCTGGTTTGACCATGTGATTAACCGGAAGGCGAAGAATGAAAAATAAATGAAGAATGAAGAGTGAATAATGAAGAACGGGAGGGGTGACTCTTCCGTTTTTTTTGTTATGACATAAGAACAAAAAGACATAATTTCAATAATGATGAAGAATGAAAAGTGAAAACGTGATACGCTCACCGCTTTTACTTTTTAACTTTTCACTTTTAACTCAATATGTTCTTCTGTTCTTTTGTCTAAAAACAAAAAGGAATATTCTCATTCTTCACCCTTTGCTTTTGGTTCTATAAATAAAAGTTATAAATTTGATTTGTTTTATTTGTATTTTCTGCTTTTATAACTTAAAAATGAGTATCTTTGCAAACGAATCATTTAATTGATAAAATATGGGACTTGATCAGGTAATCGGGAAAAATATCAAGGCTTTTCGTGAGCATTTGAACTATACCCAGCAGGAAATCAGTGATTATTTAGGTATCAGTCAGCCGGCATACGTGAAATATGAAAAAGGGGAGACTGTAGTTCCTTTGGAGGCAATGGAGAAACTGGCCACTCTGTATAACGTGGATGAATACGATCTGATGGAGGAAAATGAACAGCTTTTTCAGACATCTGTGGCCTGTGCGTATCGTAAGACGGGAAATATTGGAAATCTTGGTCAGATTTCTCAATTTCAGAAAATAGTCAGAAATTATATTCAGATGTGCAATGAGCTTGAGAAGTAAAGTTGAACTGGAATGTCTTGCAACCAGGTTGCGGGAGGAGATGCACGTGACTACAAAGGACCTGTGCGCATTCATCAGATATTGAAAGAAAAGCACGTGCTTACGTGGTTTAAGAAGCTGGATGATAATTTTTCGGGCATGGCAATCCGGATAAAGGGAAACGAATCTTCTTCTGACAAGTATTTTATGTTGATAAATACGGCTTTGTCTTATGCCAAGCAGCGTTTTACTGCCTGTCATGAGTTGTATCACTTGTTGTATCAGAAAGATTTTAAGGTGTCGCAGAACAATGCGGGGCTGTTTAATAAAAAAGAGGAGGAAGAGTATAATGCCGATGTGTTTGCAGCCTACCTTCTGCTTCCGGAAATGGGGTTGAAGGAACTGGTTCCTGCCGAGGAACAGCAGGTTGACAAAATAACCTTAGCTACTCTTCTGAAGGTGGAGCAGAATTTTCTTTGCTCAAGGGCGGCGCTTCTTACCCGGCTGAAGGACTTGAAATGGATTACCAAGAAAACGTTTGACCTTTACCAGAAAAATGTGGTTGCTTCGGCAATCGAATACGGTTATAATACGCAGTTGTATTATCCTACTTATCAGACGGAGCTGGTGGGAGATTATAACTTGAAAGCTCGTGAATTATATGATAAGGGGCGTATTTCTCAGGCAAAGTATTACTCGTTGCTGATGGATATGGAAATTAATGTTTCTCAAGAGGTATATGGGGAGGAATAAAGTAATATTGGTGGATGCCGATGTCATCTCTCATTTCATGGCTACCGGTTATATAGACAGGCTGACGGAAATTCTGCAGCCTCATGCCGTGATGATTGTAGAGAATGTGTACAAGGAGGCCAGCTATCATCCTACGGAACCGGACAGGAAACGGAAGGTGGACAAGTGGATGGAGCGCTGCAAGGTATGCAAGATTGCTTTCCCTTATGCCAATGAAAATATCCGGCGAGAGTTTTTCCGGCTTAAAAAAGAGAATCCGATGCTGGGGGACGGAGAACGGGCTTGTATGTCGATGGCGCGTTTTGGACAGGAGGTTATCGCAAGTAGTAACTTTCGGGATGTGGCTCCTTATTGTGATGAGAATGGCATTGAATATATTGGAACGCTGGATGTGCTGACTATTGCAATGAATAAGGGGATTTTTACAAGTGATGAATGTAATCGGTTCATGGCGGAAGCAAAGGCGAAAAACAAAGCGAAATTTCCAGTTGACGATATTACTGTTTATCAGGCGCCGGAATACATCAGTACGTTTTGATAGTGAATAATGAAGAATGAAGAATTGAGAATGAAGAATGAAGAGTGAAAAATAATGAAGAATTAAGAATGAATAATGAAGAACGGGGGGACTCTTCCGTTTTTTTGTGATTACTTGCCGCTTTTACTTTTTAACTTTTCACTTTTAACTCAATATGTTCTTCTGTTCTTTTGTCTAAAAAAAGACATAAAAAATAGACATAAAAAAAGGGAATCTTCCCAGACTCCCAATCTTCATTAACCTTAAATCTAATACCATGAAAAACACGATGCAAAGGTAAGGATTTTGTGTTATGAAACATATAATTGGAGAGAAAATCTGCATTGAATTAACTATTTTTATGTTTTAAAGCAGGGACGCGGAATTTTTACACCGGTTTTTTCTGCTTGGAATGGAGATTCCGGGGCTAAGCGCTTGGTGATTCGTTTTCAATAATGTATCTTTGTCCTTAAAACTAAAATGAAAGACAGAATGAGAAGACAGTTTGTAAGATTGGCATTGTGTCTGTTCCTGCTGGGGGGATCCGTTGCGTATGCCCAAAGCGGAATGACCGACAACCAGGTGATAGAATATGTGCAACAGGCGCTTCAACAGGGCAAGGACCAGCAAACCATTGCGATGGAGCTGCTGGCCAAGGGGGCCACTCAGGAGCAGTTGCTGCGATTGAAGTCTATGTATTCGGGTTCGACGGGCGCGTCGACATCGGGCAGCGGTTCTCTGACGGGGGAAGACAGCTCGCTGCTGGGCTTTGGTTCACGGGCCCGGAAAACTACTGCGGCCGGTACGGAAGAGGATGCTTCGGAATTCCTGGAGACAAGTTCGACAAACGTGGACAAGAGTATGTGGTCGGAAGATATGCAGAAGACCATGAAGAAGCGTCGCAAACTGACGACGGTGGTTACCAGCGAGAATGATGTATTCGGACGGAATATCTTCAACATTGAACAGCTGACTTTCCAGCCTAACCTGAGCATGGCGACTCCGGAAAACTACCGTCTGGGACCGGGTGACGAGGTGATTATCGACGTGTGGGGCGCTAGCAGAATACCATGCGGCTGGAGATTTCGCCCGACGGCTATGTGAACATCATCAACCTGGGTCCGGTGTACCTGAACAACATGACAATTCAGGATGCACGCCAGCTGCTGAAGCAGGAACTGGGAAAGATTTATGCGGATTCGGGCAATAACATCCAGGTGACATTGGGAAATATCCGTACCATCCAGGTGAACGTGATGGGGGAAGTGATGGCGCCGGGTACGTATTCGCTGTCATCACTCTCGACGGTGTTCCATGCGCTGTACGTGGCAGGCGGTGTGAGCGACATCGGTAGCTTGCGTAACGTGCAGGTGGCCCGCGGCGGCAAGACGTTTGCCCGTCTGGACGTGTATGAGTACATTATGAAGGGGCAGATTCAGGACGACATCCGCCTGCAGGACGGCGACGTGGTGATTGTGCCTACCTACGATGAGCTGGTGAAGATTACGGGTAAGGTGAAGCGTCCGATGTTCTACGAAATGAAGAACGGGGAATCGGCTGCCACTTTGCTGAAGTATGCCGGTGGTTTTGCTTCGGATGCTTACAAGAAGAGTATCAGGGTGTTGCGTAAGGACGGTAAAGAATTTTCCGTGAAAACGGTGAACGATATAGACTATTCTGCGTTTAAATTATTAGACGGTGATGTGATTTCGGTGGATTCGATTCTGAACCGCTTCAACAACCGTCTGGAAGTGAAAGGGGCTGTGTATCACCCGGGAGTATTCGAGTTGAGCGGTTCGCTGAACACGGTACGCCAGCTGGTGGAGAAGGCCGACGGTTTGCTGGGGGATGCCTTTACAGGACGTGCGGTGTTGTATCGCGAACGGGAGAACCTGACGAAGGAGGTGTTGCCGGTCGACATTCTGGGAATCCTGAACGGTACGTCGCCCGACATTGCCTTGCAGAAGAATGACATTTTGTATATCCCGAGCATCCACGACTTGCAGGACATGGGGAAGGTGACCATCAGCGGTGAGGTGAACAAGCCGGGCAGCTATACGTACGCCGACCACATGAGCCTGGAGGACCTGGTGATTACAGCGGGCGGTTTGAAGGAATCGGCTTCGCTGGTGCGTGTGGACGTGTCACGACGCATCCGTGACCCGAGAGGGACGACGGAGCCGGACGTAATCGGACAGAATTTCTCGTTCGGACTGAAGGATGGTTTCGTGGTGGACGGTGAAGCGGGATTTGAACTGCAGCCGTACGACCAGGTGTTTGTGCGCCGCAGCCCGAGCTACAACGAGCAGGTGAACGTGACGGTGGACGGTGAGGTGCTGTTCCGCGGTGACTATAGCTGAACACGAAGAGCGAGCGTCTGAGCAGCCTGATTCAGCGTGCCGGCGGGGTGAGCCGTTATGCGTATGTGCGTGGAGCGAAGTTGCGCCGCGTGGCCAACGAGGAGGAGCTGCGCCGCATGGAGGATGTGGTGAAGATGATGCGCCGTGAAATCGGTGATGCCATGGCCAACACGCTGGGACTGAAGGTGGACAGTACGTTTACGGTAGGTATCGACCTGGAAGCTGCACTGGCGAACCCGGGCGGAGACGCTGACCTGGTGCTGCGCGAGGGCGATGTGCTGACCGTGCCGGAATACAACAATACGGTGAAGGTGAACGGAGCGGTGATGATGCCGAACACGGTATCGTATGCGGCAGGCAAGAGCGTGAAGTATTACCTGAGCCAGGCGGGCGGTTACTCTGCCAACGCCAAGAAGAGCCAGAAGTTCATTATTTATATGAACGGACAGGTGGCCGAAGTGAAGGGCAGCGGCAAGAAACAGATTGAGCCGGGCTGCGAAATCGTGGTACCGAACAAGACGAAGAAGTTCAACTTTGCGAACATAGTATCGAATGCGACTTCGTTTGCTTCACTGGCTACGATGCTGGCTTCACTGGCTACGATGATGAAATAACCTTTAAATCTATGAGTATATGAACATGAAAATGAGACTGATTGTCATGAACTTCCTGCAGTTTGCCGTGTGGGGAGCGTATCTTACCTCAATGGGTACGTACCTGGCGGGTGTGGGATTAGGCGGACATATCGGAATTTTTTACGCCATGCAGGGGATTGTGTCCCTGTTCATGCCGGCTGTGTTGGGTATTGTGGCTGACCGCTGGATTCCGGCGCAACGGTTGCTGGGGCTGAGCCATCTGTTGGCTGCCCTGTTTATGGGTGGAGCGGGCTATTATGCCATGACTACGGGACCGCATGTGGAATTTGCACCGCTGTTCTCGTTCTACTCCGTGAGTGTGGCGTTTTACATGCCTACGCTGGCTCTGTCGAATTCGGTGGCTTATACGGCGCTGGACAAGGCAGGGCTGGACACCATCAAGCGTTTCCGCCGATACGTACGTTCGGGACCATCGGTTTCATTTGTTCCATGTGGCTGGTAGATTTACTGGGATTCCAGTCGAACTACATGCAGTTCTTTACCTGTGCGGCATGGGGCGTGGTGCTGGCCGTATATGCCCAGACGCTGCCGGAATGTCCGGTGAGCCGCGCACAGGGCGGACAGAAGTCGCTGGTAGAGGCATTGGGACTGAGGGCGTTTCTGCTCTTCAAGAACCGCAAGATGGCGGTGTTCTTCATCTTCTCGATGCTGCTGGGCGTGTCCTTGCAGATTACCAACGGCTTTGCCAATCCGTTTATCACGAGCTTCAGTGCCATTCCGGAATATGCCAATACCTTTGGCGTGCAGCATGCCAACCTGCTGATTTCGCTCTCGCAGATCAGTGAGACGTGCTGTATCCTGCTGATTCCGTTCTTCCTGGGACGCTTCGGCATCAAGAAGGTGATGCTGATTGCCATGGTGGCGTGGGTGCTGCGCTTCGGACTCTTCGGCCTGGGTGACCCGGGCAGTGGGGTGTGGATGTTCGTGCTGTCGATGATTGTGTATGGCGTGGCTTTCGACTTCTTCAACGTGTCGGGCTCGCTGTTTGTCGACAAGGAGACGGACCTGTCTATCCGCTCGAGTGCGCAGGGACTGTTCATCATCATGACGAACGGTATCGGAGCCACGGTGGGTACGCTGAGTGCGCAGGCGGTGGTGAACTGCTTCGTGGACTTCAATTCGCAGGCGCCGCAGGTGGAAGGCTGGAGCCGGGCGTGGTTCGTGTTTGCGGCCTACGCGCTGGTAGTGGCGGTGACTTTTGCACTGGTATTTAAATACAAACATAAAGTAGATAACGATTAATTAGAATGTGAAAATGGAAAAGAAAGACGAATTTGTAGAAATGCGGGTCCGTACCATTGACGAGGCCATGAATGTGGATAAACTGATCGGGCATCTGACATTTGATCAGGTGATGGACGATGAGGAGAAGATGGATATTATGATGCTGGACGGGCAGAACTTCAAGCTGCTGCTGGAGGAGGTGAACGAACCGCACCGGATGATGCTGGGGATTATCAACCCCGACGAGGCGGACTTGCTGTACGCGGCTGTTAACGACCCGGAAGGCACGGATGCCACGCTGCCTTATCAGACGGTGCATATTCTGAAGGAGCTGGGTGTTACCGTGGAAAAGGTGGTGGTAAAGGATAAGGTGAAGTTGCTGCACCGTGCGATTGTGACCCTGCGCAAGGAAGACGGCTCGGTGATGGAGATGCAGCTGACACTGTTCGACGCGCTGGTGGTGAGTCTGATAGCCGGTGTTCCGTTCTATGTGAACGCGAAGTTTCTGGAAGACCCCCGTTCGGGCTTTACCAAGTCTGTGCCTAACACGAAGGCGCTGCTGCTGCGGTTGATGCCGCTGAAAGGGCTGGAGCGGGAGATGGAGGATGCCATCCGCCGCGAGGACTATGAGTATGCGGAGCTGATTAAGCAGGAAATGGCGACCCGCAACAAAGAAGAAGAGGAAGATTACGAAGATTTGGAGGATTTAGAAAAAGAATTGTAATTATGCACGTGTTTTATACACCGGATATTGCGCAGACGCTGGAGCTGCCGGAAGAAGAAGCGGGCCACTGCCTGCGGGTGCTGCGCCTGGGAGTGGGCGAGGAGATTATGCTGACTGACGGAAAGGGATGCTTTTACCGGGCGGTCATTTCGGCAGCTACGCAGAAACGCTGTGTGGTGAAGGTGGTGGAGAAAACGGAGCAGGAGCCTTTCTGGAAGGGGCACCTGCACCTGGCTCTGGCGCCTACGAAGAACATGGACCGTATGGAATGGCTGGCGGAGAAGGCCACGGAAATCGGTTTCGACGAGCTGACGTTCCTGAACTGCCGTTTCTCGGAACGGAAGGTCATCAAGACGGAACGGGTGGAGAAAATCGTGGTGTCGGCCGTGAAACAGTCGCTCAAGGCACGCAAGCCGGTGGTGAACGAGATGACGGATTTCCGCCGCTTTATGGAGCGGGAGTTTACGGGACAGAAGTTTATCGCCCACTGCTATGAGGGGGAAAAGCCTCTGCTGCGCGACGTGCTCCGCAAGGACGAGGATGCCGTGGTGCTGATTGGTCCGGAAGGGGATTTCAGTCCGGAGGAAGTGGCGCTGGCTGCAGAAAAGGGCTTTCAGGCAGTGAGTCTGGGCAAGTCGCGCCTGCGTACGGAAACGGCGGCACTGGTGGCCGTACACCTGATGAACCTGACGCACGTGGAATAAGCTGATGTGTAACTTTTAAATAGAATCATTATGAAAAAGACATGGAAATGGATGGGAAGCCTGGCCTTGGGTATGGCTTTCCTGTTGTCTGCCTGCGGGGAAGACAATGCGTACACCAATGCGTTGCCAAAGGATGCGGCTGCAGTGTTCTCGTTCGACCTGATGGAGATGGCACAGAAGTGTGACCTGAACGACCAGGTGAAGCAGTCGATGGGGCAGATGATGAAATCGAGCCTGAAGGGCAGTGCGGATGCCCTGGTGGACAAGCTGATGGAGAATCCGGAAGAGAGCGGGTTGAGACTGACCGATCGGGTGTACTTCTTTGCCGCTTCGCAGATGGAAATGGGCGGCGTGCTGGTGCGCATGGCCGACAAGGGAAAACTGGAAGATTTGATGGCCATGCTTCAGGAGCAGAAGGCGTGTGAGGCTCCTGCCGACGGTGACGGTTGCCGCTGGACCGTGGGTGGCGGCGGACTGATGGCCTGGACGGACGAGGCGTTTCTGATGCTGGCGGGCAACGGTAACCCGAAGGACTTGCAGCATCAGGCTTCGATGTGGCTGCGCCAGAAAGAAGGGGAGGGCTATTCGGGCACTCCGGAATTCAAGAAATTAGAGGATGCCGACGAGGATGTGGCCATGGTGACTTCGCTGAACGCCATGCCGAAGAGTTACCTGGGCCCGGTGACGATGGGGCTGCCGGCTGACTTGAACCTGAATGATTTAAAGATATTTTCTACGCTCGATTTCCAGGCGGGAAGGGCCGTGATGGAAGTGGAGACGCTGCTGGAGGGCAAGTTCAAGGACTTGCTGAAGAAGCAGGCAGAGGTGAGCGGCGAACTGGACGGCACGTATCTGAAGGTGTTCCCTGCCAATACGGTGCTCTGGATGGCTGCCAACGTGAACGGTGAAAAGGCGTATGAGCTGTTGCGTGAGAACCCGACGGTGCGTCAGGAGCTGGACAACTCAATGATGCCGCTCGACTTTGAGGCTATCTTCAAGGCGGTGAAGGGTGACGTGGCAGTGGCCATGCCGGAGATGTCGTTGAAGCCGGGCTTCATCCTGTATGCCGACGTGAAAAACGGTGACTTCATGCGTACGTTTGAGGACCTGAAACCGATGCTGGCCATGACCAACGGTCAGATGCGGCTGGTGGACAAGGGTGAAAATGCTTATCAGTTTGTGGCTGCCAACGGTGCCATGCTGGGCATGGGCCGCGGACCGGTGTCTTTCTGGCTGGGCGTGAAGGATGACCGCTTTTACCTGACGAATCAGGAGGACCTGATTGGCCGTGAGGTGAAGGGCTGTCGCTGAAAGACTGTGACTGGGCCAAGGACGTGAAGGACAAGCATTTCTACCTGAACGTGAACTTCCAGGCACTGGCTGCCGTACTTCCGCAGATTCCTTACGTAGGTATGCTGGACTACCTGAGCATCGAATCGGATGAACCGACCAAGGCTCGCCTGGTGCTGCAACTGAAGGACCACAAGGAGAATGTGCTGAAGCAGCTGGTACAGATAGTTAATAATTAATAGTGAATAATGAAGAATGAAGAATGAAGAGCATTCTTCATTCTTCATTATTAATTCTTCATTGAATAAAATGGACGCAATAGAATTACAGCAGACCCTGCCGGAGGTATTCGCCGGACGCGACGGAATCGTGTCGGACGTGTGGCACCGGCAGATGGCTTTTCAGAAAGGAAAGATGTATCTGATTGAAGCGGCGTCGGGCACGGGCAAGTCGTCGCTTTGCAGTTTTATTTACGGGTACGTACGGACTACCAGGGGATTATCACCTTCGATGGGGAGAACGTGCGGAAGCTCACGGTGAAGCAGTGGACGGACATCCGCAAGCGGTCGCTGGGCATGCTGTTTCAGGAACTCCGCCTGTTCGGGGAGCTGACGGCGTGGGAGAACGTGCAGCTGAAGAACGGGCTGACGGGCTTCTGCCGCAAGCAGCAGGTGAAGGACTGGTTTGAGCAGCTGGGCATCGCCGACAAGTGGGACGTGAAGGCGGCCAGGATGTCGTACGGGCAGCAGCAGCGCGTGGCTTTTGTGCGGATGCTGTGTCAGCCGGCCGACTTTTTCTTCCTGGATGAGCCGGTGAGCCACCTGGACGACGGCAACGGGCAGATTATGGCGCGTATCCTGAAGGAGGAAGCGGCTCGTCAGGGTGCGGGAGTGATTGTGACGTCCATCGGCAAGCACCTGCCGCTGGAGTATGACAGGGTGCTGAGTTTGTAAGGGATTAAAACGAAGACGGATATGATCTGGAAATTATTGAGGCAGCACATCAGTGTGGCGCAGCTGGCAGGATTCTTCCTGGCCAACCTGTGCGGTATGGTGATTGTGCTGTTGGGCATACAGTTTTACAAGGACGTGTTGCCGGTGTTTACGCAGGGCGACAGTTTCATGAAGAAGGACTACGTGATTGTGAGCAAGCAGGTGAGCACGCTGGGCAGCCTGGTGGGCAAGGGAGGTACGTTCTCGCGTGCCGACATAGCCGACATGGAGTCGCAGCCGTTTGCCAAGCGGACGGGAGCGTTCACTCCGGCACAGTTTCAGGTGTCGGCCGGCATGGGCATGGCGGGCATGCAGCTCTCTACGGCGATGTTCTTTGAGTCGGTACCCGACGAGTTTGTCGACGTGCGGCTGGAGGGCTGGACGTATCGCGAGGGACAGACGGAAATCCCTATCATCATCCCGCGCAACTACCTGAACCTGTATAACTTCGGCTTTGCACAGAGTCGCAACCTGCCGCAGCTCTCGGAGGGCGTGATGGGATGATGACGCTGGACGTGCGGCTGAGCGGACGGGGACGGACGGAGCGCATGAAGGGACGTATCGTGGGTTTCTCCAACCGGCTGAACACGATTCTGGTGCCGCAGGCGTTCATGGAATGGGCCAACGCCACATTGGGTGATGGCGGGCAGACGGCTCCCTCACGACTGATTGTGGAGGTGGACAATCCGGCGGACGACCGCATCGCGAAGTATTTCAAGCAGAAAGGCTATGAGACGGAAGGCGACAAGCTGGATGCGGGAAAGACGACGTGGTTCCTGAAGATGGTGGTAGGCATCGTGCTCACGGTGGGACTGATTATCAGTGTGCTGTCGTTCTACCTGCTGATGCTGAGCATCTACCTGCTGTTGCAGAAGAACACGAAGAAGCTGGAGAACCTGCTGATGATTGGTTTCAGTCCGGCGGCGGTGGCGCGTCCGTATCAGGTACTTACGGTAGGGCTGAACGCAGCGGTGGCGGCCATGGGTGTGCTGCTGGTGTGGATGGCGCGTGATGCGTATCTGGACATGCTGCGGCGGATGGTGCCCGACTTGCAGGAAGGCAGTCTGCTGCCGGCGCTGCTGACGGCCGGGGGACTTTTCCTGCTGGTATCGGTGCTGAATGTGCTGGCTGTAAGGCGGAAAGTGGAATCTATCTGGAGAAAGAAATAGTATAAGCATTATATATTATCTGTAAAACCAAATGAAAATGAAGAAACTAAAGAACGTATGGCTCTTTTTGAGCTTTATCCTGATGGTGGCCGGAATGGCAAGCTGTAGCATGGATGATCCGACGGGTGTGGATGTGTCGAGAGATGACATTATCGGTACATGGAAGGTGACGGCAAATGACTGGACAAATTCGGAAGGTGAGTCTGGTCGTAATGATCCTGAGCACATGGGACAGACGCTCTCGGTGAAAAGTGGCGGTACGGCTTTGTTTCGTGGCGAGTCGTTCAACTGGACACTGAGCAAGGGGGTGCTGACGCTGTCGGACAATCGTGGCCGCAACATACGGGTAGTAATTCTGTCGTATACGGAGGAGGAGATTCAAGCTTCGTACGATTGTACCTTTGAGTCGGAGATGTATACCGAGGAAGGCAACTACACCTTCAAGCGCGTGTAACGAGACATATTAATATAAAGAAGAGCCACAGTAATGTGGCTTTTTTTGTAAGACATAAAGACAATTATTTTTTAGACATAAGAACATAAAGACAAAAGAATTTTTAACTGTGTAATATTATGGGTATGAAAACAGAAGACCTAATTAAGGTAATTATTCAATGCGCATACAATGTAAGAACGCATCTGGCAGCCGGTTTTTTAGAGTCGGTGTATCAAAAGGCATTGTTGATAGAGTTAAGGGAAAAAGGTATTCATGCGGATTCTGAAACCCCTATAAATGTATATTATAAAGATGAGATTGTAGGGGAGTTTAGAGCAGATATTATTGTAGAGGGAGAGATAATTATCGAACTAAAAGCGGTGCAACATCTTCTTTCCATACACGAAACTCAGCTGGTTAATTATTTGACGGCAACTCATAAAGACCATGGATTACTCATTAATTTTGGTGGTGACCGTATAGAAATAAAAAGGAAGTACAGAGAGTATAAACGCTCATAATTTTTATGACATAAGCATCGAAAGATATTTCTTGAATGTTTTTGGACATAAGAACATAAAGTACATAAGTTTATATTTACACAGAAAATCTGTTCTTATGTTCTTCTGTCTAAAGCAAAAAGGCAACATCCTATAGCAGTTATTATTTTTCGGACATAAGCACATAAGTACAAAAGAAAGATTGCATCTACAAAAATCTGTCTTTATGTTCTTCTGTCTAAAATAAAAAAGATACACCCATATAGCACGTCATGTTCTTTGTCTAAAATAATATGTGTGACCGCACACACGTACAATATCTTGTAAATATTTGTTTAGATATTTCGTCTCTGTGTAAACAAGTGTAAAACCATTTGTCCGATATCTCTTGATTTATGTCTATTATTAGGGGAATCAGTCTAAAAAATGTTACATGGAGTTACATATATGAGAGTTTATTCAGTAAATTTGCGTTACAGAAATGGTCAAACTTTAAACAAATACCCGGGACGTTTGTTTAATAGGTAAGAACCATGGATGATTCATTCTTTTTAAATTAAAATAATTGCTTATGTCAAAAATCGTTGGACACATTTCGCAGGTAATCGGTCCGGTGGTCGATGTGTACTTCAAGTTTGAAGAAGGACAAGACGTGGAACACGCCTTGCCGAAAATCCACGATGCCATGACGATTGCCCGTAACGACGGGCGTACGCTGGTGATTGAAGTGCAGCAGCATATCGGTGAAGACACGGTACGCTGCGTGGCCATGGACAGTACGGACGGGTTGAAGCGCGGAATGGAAGTCGTTCCTACGGGGCATCCGATTTCGATGCCTATCGGAAACCAGATCAAGGGCCGTGTGATGAATGTGGTAGGTGATACCATTGACGGTATGAAAGAACTGGACAAGACGGACGGATTTCCTATTCACCGTGAACCTCCGAAATTCGAAGACCTGGCCACTACCCAGGAAGTATTGTTTACCGGTATCAAGGTCATCGACCTGCTGGAACCTTACCTGAAGGGTGGTAAAATCGGTCTGTTTGGTGGGGCGGGTGTTGGAAAAACCGTGCTCATCAAAGAGTTAATCAATAACATTGCCAAGAAACACAATGGTTTCTCCGTGTTTGCAGGAGTGGGTGAGCGTACCCGTGAAGGTAACGACTTGCTGAGAGAAATGATTGAATCAGGCGTAATCCGCTACGGTGACGAATTCCTCAAGAGCATGGAGGAAGGAAACTGGGACCTTTCGAAGGTGGATTACAACGAAGTGGAAAAATCGCAGGTAGCCATGGTGTTCGGACAGATGAACGAGCCTCCCGGTGCCCGTCAGTCAGTAGCCTTGTCGGGTCTGACACTGGCCGAATCGTTCCGTGACCGCCAGACGGGCGACAACGGTCCGCGCGATATCCTGTTCTTTATCGACAACATCTTCCGTTTTACGCAGGCAGGTTCTGAGGTTTCAGCCTTGTTGGGACGTATGCCTTCGGCAGTAGGTTACCAGCCGACACTGGCTACGGAAATGGGACAGATGCAGGAACGTATCACTTCTACGAAGAACGGCTCCATTACTTCCGTGCAGGCGGTGTACGTGCCGGCCGATGACTTGACCGACCCTGCTCCGGCTACTACCTTTACCCACCTGGATGCCACTACGGTGTTGAGCCGTAAGATTACCGAGCTGGGTATCTATCCGGCTGTAGACCCGCTGGACTCTACGTCGCGTATCCTCGACCCGCTGATTGTGGGCAAGGAGCACTACGAAACGGCTCAGCGCGTGAAACAGATTCTGCAGCGCAACAAGGAGCTTCAGGATATTATCTCTATCTTAGGTATGGATGAACTTTCGGATGAAGACCGTCTGACGGTGAACCGTGCCCGCCGCGTGCAGCGATTCCTTTCGCAGCCGTTTGCCGTGGCCGAGCAGTTTACGGGCGTGCCGGGCGTGATGGTTTCCATAGAAGACACCATCAAGGGATTCAAGATGATTCTGGACGGCGAGGTAGACTATCTGCCTGAACAGGCTTTCCTGAACGTGGGTACCATTGAGGACGCCATCGAGAAGGGTAAGAAGCTGATGGAAGCGGCTAAGAGTTAATAAGTAAAAGTTAAAAGTTAAAAGTTAAAAGCTGATAGCTTAATATGAAAGAACTTCATCTGGTTATCGTTTCACCCGAAAAGCTGGTTTACGAAGGAAAAGTGAGCCAGGCTACCTTTCCGGGAAGCGCAGGAAAATTTCAGGTCATGGCCGACCATGCCCCGATTATTTCCACGCTCTCGGCCGGGGAAGTGAAATACGTGGCCGGACAGGAAACGCAATCCCTGCAAATCAAGGGGGGATTCGTGGAAGTCAAGGAGAATCAGATTTCAGTCTGTGTGGAACTCTGAGAGGAGCGAAGCAGGCGATGAACCGAATATGTTTTTGGCGGCTTTCCGGATGAAAAACCGCACGATACTATGTTTTTGTTGACCGTTAAGAAGAAATTTATAAAAGAACTGACCGTGATTGGAATCGTGCTGACGACGCTCGTCGCCGTGGTATATCATCTGTTCATTCCCGACAGGTATTTCCTGTGGTTTCCGGCCATTCCGATATTCTTCTTTCTTTTCGGCCTGTTTTACATAGAAATGTTCGCGTTCAACTATCGCGTGGGGCTGGAACGGATTGCGATGACGTATCTGGTGTGCAAGGTACTGAAATTCATAATCAGTGCCATGCTGCTGATGTTCTACGGATTTGTGATAGGACATGAAGTGCTGGCGTTCATGCTGACCTTCATCTTCTTCTACTTTGCGTTTCTGATATTCGAAACCCGTTTCCTTCTTTTGAAGCGAAACTCAAACTAAGAAAAAAGCTAATGATGAAAAAATACGGTACATAATCATCACGCTGTTACTGCTGATGGCGGTTCCGGCTGCGCTGACGAAGGCACAGGCCGCTGAGGGTGACATCGACGTGAACGAACTGGTGTTCGGACACATTGGCGATGCCTACCAGTGGCACATTGCGAAGTTCGGCGATACGGAGGTAAGCATTCCGCTGCCGGTGATCGTGAAAAGCAGTACGGGCTGGCATGTGTTCTCGTCTGCCCGGCTGGAGGAAGGTCCTTACGAGGGGCTGTACGTGGCCGAGGGTGGTGCCTACGACGGCAAAATCGTGGAACGCAATGCGGCCGGCGAGGAGGTGCGTCCGCTGGACATCTCCATCACGAAGAATGTGCTGGGCTTGTTTATCAACAGTGCGGTGCTGCTGGTCATCATGATGAGCTGCGTGCGCTGGTACAAGAAACATCCGCTGGAAGACGGGGCACCCAAGGGGGGCGTCGGCATGATTGAGGCCACGGTGCTTTCTATCTACAACGACGTGATTAAGGGCTGCATCGGCGAGAATTACCGCCGCTACGCGCCTTATCTGCTTACGGCGTTCTTCTTCGTGCTGGTGAACAACCTGATGGGGCTGATTCCTATCTTCCCCGGAGGTGCGAACGTGACGGGTAACATCGCCATTACGCTGGTGCTGGCTTTGTGTACGTTCGTGCTGACCAACGTGTATGGTACGAAGCTTACTGGAAGGAAATCTTCTGGCCCGACGTGCCTACGTGGTTGAAGGCGCCGATTCCGATGATGCCGCTGATTGAATTCTTCGGTATCTTTACCAAACCGTTTGCACTGATGATCCGTTTGTTTGCCAACATCATGGCAGGACATGCGGCCGTGCTCAGTCTGGTGGCCATTATCTTCATCACGGTGAAGTCGGGTCCGGTTATCAACGGCTCGATGACGGTGGTGTCGGTGGCATTCAGCATTTTCATGAATGCGCTGGAAATTCTGGTGGCATTCATCCAGGCATACGTCTTCACGATGCTGTCGGCCGTGTTTATCGGTCTGTCGCAGGTGAAGGAACATGCCGAAAAATAATTGATTCAAAGAAAATTAAAGTATAACCTTTTAAAACAAGAAAATTATGTTATTGTCAGTTTTATTGCAGGCAGCTGCAGGTGTAGGTATTAGTAAGTTGGGCGCCGCTATTGGTGCAGGTATTGCAGTTTTGGGTGCCGGTATCGGTATCGGTAAAATTGGTAGCTCGGCCATGGAAGGTATCGCACGCCAGCCGGAAGCTTCAGGCGACTTGCGTATGAACATGATTATCGCTGCCGCTCTGGTAGAAGGTGTGGCACTGATTGCCATCGTGGTTTGTTTGTTGACTTTGTTCTTGTAAAAAATAAAACAATAAGTTATGGGATTATTAACTCCGGATCCGGGGCTGCTGTTCTGGATGGTCATCACCTTCGGAGTCGTGTTCTTCATCTTGGCGAAATACGGCTTCCCGGTGATTCTGAAGACGGTGGAGGACCGGAAAGCATACATTGACAATTCGCTCAAGGCGGCGCGTGAGGCCAACGAACAGCTGGCCAACGTGAAGGTGGAGGGTGAGAAAATCCTGGCACAGGCACGCGAAGAACAGCACCGCATTCTGAGTGAGGCTGCTGCTACGCGCGACCGCATCATCAAGGACGCTCAGGAGAAGGCCTTCGCCGAAGGCAACCGCCTGATGGAGGAGATGAAGAAGCAGATTGAAACGGAAAAGGAAAGTGCCATCCGTGACATCCGCCGCCAGGTAGCCGTGTTGTCAGTGGGCATTGCAGAGAAGATTCTGCGCAACAAACTGGCCGATGAAAAGGAACAGGCTGCGCTGATTGACCGTCTGCTGGATGAAATGATTGAAACTTCTAAAAAATAACGTGTCATGAATACAGGAGTCGTTTCAAGACGTTTCGCGAAGGCACTGCTGGCATACGCGAAGGGTGAAGGGCTGGAAGACAAGGTGTACAAGGAGGTGAAGACACTGGCAGCACACTTTGCCGAAGTGCCCGGCCTGCGGCGTGCCGTGGAAAATCCGGTGCTGGAGAGAAGCAAGAAGCTGGAGCTGCTTTGCGAGGCTTCGGGTGGAAAGGACGTAAGCCAGGTGATGACGCGTTTTCTCAGCCTGGTGCTGGAAGACAGAAGGGAAAAGTTCTTGCAGTTCATGATGTGGTCGTACATCGACCTGTATCAGGAAGACAAGCACATCCTCATCGGAAAGCTTACCACTGCCGTCAGTTCGCCCAAGCTCGTGGCACACTTGCAGAAACTGGCTTCCGAGAAGACGCACGGTGAGGTAATCCTGGAAGAGAAGGTGGACAAAAGCCTGATCGGAGGATACATCATCGAACTGGGTGGCTTCCGCCTGGACTCCAGTGTGGCGAACCAGTTGAAGCGCGTGAAACAGCAGTTTATCGCGAAAAACAGGAGAATAGTGTAAATAATGAAGAATGAATAATGAAGAATGAATAATGAAGAATGAATAATGAAAAACGATTCCTATTATTCACTGTTCATTTTTAATTGTTCATTATTAATTATTAATTAAAAAGAATTATGCCAGAAAATACAATAAAACCCAGCGAAGTTTCAGAGGTGTTGCTCCAACAGTTGAAGGGGATTGACAACTCGCTGAAATTCGACGAAGTGGGTACCGTGCTTCAGGTGAGCGACGGTGTGGCCCGTATTTACGGTTTGCGTAATGCGGAAGCCAACGAGTTGCTGCAGTTTGAAAACGGTATCATGGGAACGGTGATGAATCTGGAGGAGGACAACGTGGGAGCGGTGCTCCTGGGTCCGACCGACCAGATTAAGGAGGGGATGATTGTGAAGCGTACCAAGCACATTGCTTCCATCAACGTGGGAGAATCGATGCTGGGACGTGTAATCGACCTCTGGGTGTGCCCTTGGACGGGCGCGGCGAAATTGGCGGAGAGCTGTGCGAGATGCCGCTGGAGCGTAAGGCACCGGGGGTTATCTTCCGTCAGCCGGTAACGGAACCGCTGCAGACGGGACTGAAGCTATCGATGCCATGATTCCTATCGGCCGCGGACAGCGTGAGTTGATTATCGGCGACCGTCAGACAGGTAAGACGGCCATCGCCATCGATACCATCATCAACCAGCGTGCCAACTACGAGGCAGGAAATCCGGTGTACTGTATCTACGTGCCATCGGTCAGAAAGGTTCTACCGTGGCCAGCATCGTGAATGCGCTGCGTGAGAAGGGTGCGATGGGCTATACCATCGTGGTGGCTGCTACGGCTTCCGACCCGGCTGCCATGCAGTATTTCGCTCCGTTTGCCGGAGCTGCCATCGGCGAGTACTTCCGTGATACCGGCCGTCATGCACTGGTGGTGTACGATGACTTGTCAAAACAGGCTGTGGCTTACCGTGAGGTATCACTGATTCTGCGTCGTCCGTCAGGACGTGAGGCTTATCCGGGTGATATCTTCTACCTGCACTCTCGTTTGCTGGAACGTGCGGCGAAGATTATCAACCAGCAGGAAGTGGCCGAACAGATGAACGACCTGCCAGCCAGCCTGAAGGGTAAGGTAAAGGCCGGAGGTTCACTGACCGCCCTGCCGATTATCGAAACACAGGCCGGCGACGTGTCTGCCTACATTCCGACCAACGTGATTTCCATTACCGACGGTCAGATCTTCCTGGAAACCGACTTGTTCAACCAGGGCTTCCGTCCGGCTATCAACGTGGGTATCTCTGTATCGCGTGTAGGTGGTAGCGCCCAGATAAAGAGTATGAAGAAAGTGGCCGGTACGCTGAAGATTGACCAGGCACAGTATCGTGAACTGGAGGCCTTCTCGAAGTTCAGCAGCGACATGGACTCTGTGACTGCCATGGCTATCGACCGTGGACGTAAGAACAACCAGCTGCTGATTCAGCCGCAGTACTCACCGATGCCGGTAGGCGAACAGGTGGCCATTCTGTACTGTGGTACGCACGGACTGATGCGCGACATTCCTATTTCGAAGGTACGTGCCTTCCAGGATGCGTTCTTGACTTACCTGCGTGCCAACCATCAGAAGGATGTGCTCGACGTGCTGGCTTCCGGAAAGATTACCGATGAAATTACGTCGCTCATTGAAAAACTGGCCGCAGACGCAGCTGAACAATTTAAAGCATAAATCCCATGGCATCACTGAAAGAAGTTAAAGGAAGAATCAACTCAATCCACGGCACGCTGAAGATTACTTCGGCGATGAAGATGGTGGCGTCTTCCAAGCTGCACAAGGCGCAGGAGGCCATTGAAAATATGCTTCCCTACGAACGCCGGTTGCACCGCATGCTCAGTAATTTCCTGGGCGCGGAGCTGAGCGTGGAATCGCCTTTTGCAGTGAAACGTGAAGTGAAGAAAGTGGCCGTGGTGGTGTTTGCCTCCAACAGCAGTCTGTGCGGCGGATTCAATGCCAATGTAATCCGTCACCTGAACGAGGTGGTGGCAGAGTATGAGCCGAAGGTGGGCCGTGAGAACATCCTGATTTATCCGGTGGGCCGTAAGGTGGCCGATGCGGTGAAGAAGATGGAGGGGCTGACGGCAGCCGGCGATTATCAGCACATGAGCGGAAAACCGAACTATCAGGAGGCGGCTGATTTAGCTGCCGAGCTGATGACACGGTTTGCCAGCGGTGAGATTCAGCAGGTGGAGCTGCTCTACAACCACTTCAAGTCGACCTCTACGCAGGTACTGACGCGGGAGACTTATCTGCCGCTCGACCTGAGTGCCGGTCATACGGACGAGAAGGGAGAGGAGCAGGAAGCCATGCAGGCCGATTACCTCATCGAGCCGTCGCCGGAACAGGTGATGGAGGAGTTGCTGCCCAAGGTACTCCGCATGAAGATGTACACCGTGCTGCTTGACTCCACGGCGTCGGAACATGCCGCACGCACCATGGCCATGCAGATTGCCACGGACAATGCAAACGACCTGATTCAGGAACTGACCTTGATTTACAACAAGAGCCGCCAGCAGGCGATTACCAACGAATTGCTGGACATCGTGGGCGGCAGCATGAGCTGACCCCGCGGGCGGAACTCTTGTGTTCATTGCATAAAAAACTATCGCTGTCTCACGGCAGGATACGTTTTTTTTTGAACGAATAAACTAAAAAATTAATTATCTTAAAAAAGAAAACATGAAATTCTTTGGTGATTTATTTCTATAACAAACTGATTTCGTGTTTTGTTCGCTTTATCTGTCGGTTTTTCTTTACTGATTTTTTAATAACTGTAAAAGCATACAGCCGCACCGTCAAGCAGGCATTCCATTCGTCCTTCTCCCAGGCGGATATTGTCCATGTAGGAGTAGTCACCTCCGCCGTAGTTCAACCGGATGCTGGTGTAGAAAGCATCGTACCAGTCCCACGTAAAGGTGTAGGTATATTCCTCCCAACGTCCGCGGGCATCCTGAATGCGGATAAAGTCTTCACCCGTTCCGTTGGCATAGAAGCGCAGCACCTGGAAGTGGTGCAAGCCGTAGTCGTCGTACCAGTCGTCCTGCCAGTCGTAGCTGCAGAGATACGCTGTGCGTTCACGATATTCCAGGGTGTTGTTCCCTAATTCCATTTCCACGTTACACGACGGGAAGGCGAGTGTCAGTGCGACCAGCATCGCCATATACATGAATTTTTTTACCCTTGTTCTCATAACTCTTTGTGTGTTTGTTTTCCTCTATGTGACAAAGGTATCCGGAAAATCATACAAACGAATGATTTTTCCTATTCCTGCGGGGGAATTTCCCTATCAGAGGTAGGGAAATGCATCGGCCTGCGGGGTGGCAGATGGTGTATCGCCTTTGCGGCTGATCGGGAATGCCAGTGCATTTAAAGCAAAACGTCCTTGCGTTCGGATTGAAACACAAGGACGTTATATGGAAAACTCTTTTACGTTTTACATGAAACGCAAGGACGTTTTTCAGGATTTCTGGAGAAGTACCGTCAGCGCGTCGCGCCAGTCTTCACCGTTATGCGGGCAGTAGGTCTGGAAACCCAGCTGGCGGGCTGCCTGTACGTTGCCTGCCCCGTCGTCAATGAAGAGCGATTCTGACGGAAGAATGTCGGCATCGGCTATCAGGAAGTCAAAAATCTGCCGGTCGGGCTTGGTCACTCCAATCTGGTAGGAGAGGTACAGCTTGTCAAAATAGTCGCTGAGCGGTTTCCCCTTTGACGAGAATGCCGGACTGCAGGCCCAGTCCATCACGTAGGGATTGGTGTTGCTCAGCACGAAGAGCTTGTAGCGCTTGCGCAGCTCCTTCAGGCAGTCGAGCAGACGCTCGTCCAGTCCGGTGAAGTAGCCCAGCCATGCCTGGCGTGTCTCCTCCCAGCTGGGTGTGCGTCCGCCGCACAACTGTCCCAGTTTCACCTGGAACTCATCGGGCGTAATTTTTCCTTCTTCCAGTTCCTGGAAAATCCCCGTCTGGTGATATTTGTCCAGGCGCTGGTCGGCATCGGCCACCCCTAACTGGCGGAACGCTTCCACCGCCTGTTCGCGGCTGATAGGGCGATGACCCCTCCGAAATCAAAAATCAGGTTTTTTATCATATATTGTTTTTATTTTCTCAGCATCAGGTTCTTGAACGGGG
>ENA-OQHA01000205-OQHA01000205.1-human-gut-metagenome-genome-assembly--contig:-NODE-205-length-32054-cov-2.892473_pt1 | contig 32054 bp, 48 predicted proteins | sample MGYA00242558_ERZ504707 | MGnify/ENA primary metagenome ERZ504707 (study PRJEB26092, sample SAMD00036197) | human gut metagenome | host: Homo sapiens | study: EMG produced TPA metagenomics assembly of... | reverse complement strand
GTTTTTCCCAGAACTGCCAGAATCCTCCGGAAGTGTCTGGCCGTCTGAATCCGTCTGAAAAATATAATCGGCACCTTTTTCTACTGCGTAACGATATCCCCTGAGTATTGTTCCTCCATGTCCTTCATTCGGTTTATCGATTCCGATAAGACGGTCATGATTTTTCTGATAATTCTGTATTTTTTTGTAGGTCGCATCTTTGCTGCCATCATTCAGGATCACCAGGCGGCTGTCCCCGCCGATCCTCTCCACTACCGGATACCATTGTTCGATCACGGTCCCGATATTTTTTTCTTCATTATATGCCGGCATAATGATATATAAGCTGTCATGTTTCATAGATTCTTATTCTCCCATCCTCTGAGGTATACACCAGTGGATATGTCTCCCTGATGATATCCTCACGACATTCCTGCTGTTCAAATTCCATATCCTCCTCAAACAGGATATATGTGATCTTTTCCTGTTTTACGGTAGCTTTCAGTAGCTCCGGATCATCCGTGGTATATATGAGCACTGCCTGGCTGGCACGATAGCCCGTATCGTACCCTGCAGACCATGCATAATAAGGCCATCCGCAATACAGCATGGCACCGGACATGGTGACCTCGTTCATGGTATATTCCGGTGTCAGCAGAAGATCATTTTTCTTAAGATTTGCACTGAGCCAGTCCGTCAGGCTGCTTTCCATATTTACAGTCATCCTGTGTGCGGAATCGTTGTCTCTTAAGATGATCACGTAATCATAGATCCCCGTTGCACTAAGGCAGATACAAAGGGCCGCTGCCACTGCGCGACCGGCCCATTTCTTCCAGCTGTTTTTCCCTGCAAGGAAAACACATCTTACGATCCATCCCCAGAAAACTGTCACAAAGGCATAGGAAATCATCACATATTTATGATTGACATTGATGTCCGGAGTCAGAGATACCAGAAATGCAAATGCCATTGGAAGCAAACAGCCCATCAGCACTACCCGCTGACCTCTCTTCAGAAATACTGCTGCCACGATCATTCCCACAAAGAAAAATCCACTGATCTCCACCAGATACCAGAGTACACCAAAAATGCTTTTATTGTCTGCCAGAAAGCCCCAGTAAAAGGATGGACTCATAACACTTCCCGACACAAAGATCTTCGACTGCAGTTCCGAAAAAAGCACTGCCAGTCCGGCACAGATCACATAATCCAGCTTACCGTCAGAAAACACTGCCAGTCCGGCAAGGATCAGAAGGCCGCCGATCAGCGCAGCCCCGTTCCAGAAGGCAGTTAATCCCAGAAACAGCCCCAGAAGGATCGCCGTACCCACATTTCTGCAGATCCAGGCTTCTTTTGTAAAAAAACGGTTGCAGACCCACAAAAAGCCCTGCTCCTTGTGACTACATCCGGCTTCCACCCAATCCATAAAGATCCATACCGCTACAGCTGCCATCAGAAGGCCGAAAGCCAGATGACGCTGGTTCAGATATACATTGAAATTCCATAATCCCCAGTTTTCATTGGTAGTATAACCGATAAACGCCGTATTTTCTTCCAGAGTCCGTACAAGGTCCCCCGCCTGAAGATGTTCCCACAGATAACGCCAGAACGCTGTTCGCTGCGGAAAAAAAGAAAACAATGGCAGCTGCCCCTGCCCAGAAGCTTTTGAACATCCGGTAGCTGATCCCGTAAAGCACCATAAGAAATCCCACCAGAGACAGGATGCTTACCAGATTATATCCCAGATCAAGACGAAGACCCAGATACTCCAGATTTCCCACAAGGAACTGGAACATAAAATGATATTTCACATCCTGCCCGCCATAATGCGGATACTGGGTAGGAAAATTATTTCCCCTTGAAAAAGATCGCATCATTGCCGTATGGGGTGCATAATCTCCGTATACCGAAAAGCCGGAGTACAGAATGCCGTCTTTCATATGGAAAACGTAAAACATCATCCATGTCACAAAAACCGTCAAAATGCCAAAAAGCAGAAGCTCTTTTTTCAGGATCCATTTTCTGCTGATCATCCGTTCGGATATCACAAACATTTTTTGCTGTTTTTGCTTTTTCCACCGGAAGATTCCCGAAAGCAGCAGGATATCTACCAGAAATACGATCAGATTTCCATAAAAAAGAGGATGCTCTGCCCCCGCGCATATGCTGAACATCCAGGAAAGAATATAGACTGCCCAGGTCAGCATCAGGATTCCCATCCCAAACGCTGCCGGCAGGACCACCCATATCCTGTTTCCTCTTTCAGTTGTTTGACGCGGAAACAGACATCCTGCCATTTCCATTCCTGTTAACATACATAATATAAGATAAATGATTCCAAGCATAGGATTCTCCTTAATTCACGTAAAGTATAGCAGAATCACCTTCCTATGAAAAGGCTATTCACATTTTTTTCAATTATTTTCGTTTTCCTTCTGTTTTTTCAGATATGTAACGATTCCATCAGCCACAGCCTCTGCTACCTTTCTCTGATACTTCTCTGTCTGAAGCAGGGCAGCTTCCTCCGGATTTGTAAGAAATCCACATTCTACGATATTGATCACACCCGGACTTCTCTTCAGAAGATAATAGGTTCTGTTTTCTTTTGCCACCCGCGGCCGTGCAATGGAAAGCTTCCGGTTCATGTTTTCCTGGATCGCAAGTGCCAGTTCTTTTCCGCCTTCCGAATCCTCATAATAAAATACCTGCGGACCTTTTACTCCGGGATCACTGTAGCTGTTCTGATGGATACTCACAGAAAGCACCGGTTCATATTTCCGGATCTGTTCAATACGATTCTGCAGATCCTGTGCTTTCATATTTTTTGTACCATTTTCATAAAGACCTTTATCTTCTTCCCGGGTCATTACTACGGCAAGGCCTTTTTTTTCCAGGATCGTTTTTAGCTTCATGGCAATATCCAGATTGATCCCTTTTTCCTTCAGTCCACCGATTCCCACCATTCCGGAATCCACACCGCCATGACCGGCATCCACCAGGATCACCTGATCTGCTTTTATATTTCCAGATACATCTATAAGTCTGCCTGCAGTTTCTGCCGCTTCCCATGACAGAATATAAAAACAGACCAGCATAAGAACTGCCATTGCCAATTCTATGAAATGTTTTTTCAACACAAAACACCCCCGGCATATTTATTTTAATATATGTTGCCGGGAGTGTTTTTAGCATTGTGAAGATCACAATGTTTTCTTCTGTTTATGACAGGTTTTCTGTGATCACGCTCCAGATCCCGCTGTTCTCGAATCCAAGCTTCCACTCTGCCACACCTGCCAGTTTGTATTTTTTGATCAGTTTAACCTTTTCCGCAATAGACTTAGAGTCCTCCAGCCAGATCTGGTATGTGGCACCGTCCCCTTCATAGGTTCCATAATTCTGACTTGTCTTCTTGTCCCAGTATGTTTCTGCTCCGTTATCACTGATCGTCTGCTGTGCCTGATCCATACCGATGGCCTCACTTGTCAGTGCACCGCCATCTGTAGTCTTCCAGAGCCTTGTGTAGAACGGAATCGCAAGGATCGTCCGTTGAGCCGCTACTTCTGAAAGCGTATCCTTAACCCCCTGTTCTACCCATGCAGAGATGCCACAGAACCGGCATCGGAGCCTACGTAATGCTCATCATAGCCCATAATGATCACATAATCCACAACCTTGCCCTGCTCCGCACGGTCATAATGACTGGTAAAATCTTCCGGAACCGGATTATCTACAGACAGTACCAAATTATTGGCGTGACACTGGATAGAAAGCTCTCTTAAAAACTGAAGGAAATGGATTCCTACTCCTTCGCTCAAAGATTCAAAATCAACATTGATTCCATCCATTCCTGCTTTCAGTGCATAAGTGATCAGCTGATTCTCCAGATTCTGCCTTGAACTGGTTTTTGAAAGAACTTCTGTGGTACTCATGTTCTCATTAAAATTATCCACCAGTCCCCATACCTTCAGTCCTTTTTCATGTGCCTGCATCACATACTCCCCAGATGCAAGACTTGAAATATTTCCGGAGTTATCTGTTACAGAAAACCAGGTTGGAGAGATCACATTCACGCCTGTCATATTCTGTACCGCATCTGCGAAATAGCTGTTTGCATCTGTGCTGGTAACCTGGTGCCATGCTAGGTTCACCGGCTCATCCATGGTAAGATATGTATAGGACTCTGTTTTAAAATCCCTTTCATAATCCGTTGTATCCACAGCACTTACTTTTTTCTTCTGAATATAACCGATGTAACCGTCATCGGTTGCCACCTGATCCCAGTCCTCTCCTTCATTCATCAGCCGGAGAACTGTATTCTTCGCCAGTTTGGAAAGGATCGGCGCCTTGATCCCGCCCCGGTAACGGATCACGGTATCTTTCTTCGTGGTCACGGTCTCCACATTGGTAAATTTGTACTGTATCGCAACCCTTGCAGGATCCTGCTCTATATAAGAATCGATATCTGTATACTTTTTTACATAATCCAGTTTCAGATAAACCGTGTCATCCTTCAGCCACACGTTTCCGTCTGCCTTATCTGAAGCCGTTTCCTCCGTGAGACTGGATGGTGTTGCATACAGTATCTTCTTGTTTTCGCTATCCCAGTAATATCTCTGATTCAAATATCCGTTCACTACATCCAGCGGAAGATATACATCTTCTCCTGAAATAAGTGCCTTCTCTTCCAGTTTCTCAGTTCCAAGTATCAACGCAGCCTCACCGTCTGCATTCTGGCCATAGTATTCTGTCAGATCCATCTGTTTCCTGCTTGGTATAAGCTTATTGATCCCGTAAACAGCCCCTCCGGCAAGAGCGACCAGAACGATCAGCAGACCTACCACAAGGACCGGTATGTGTTTTTTTATCATGTTTTTTTCCTTTCGGTATAAAATGTCATAATTTGTTTCATTATAACATATCTTGTCTACATTTCGTTATAAAAATCGACTTTTAATAATTTTTCACAATTTCTTTAGAATTTCGGTTCCCCGTATGGTATGCATGAGTGCAGGGGATAATCGTTATCCGGGGAACCGTTTTTTCTTATGTACGGTCATTCTTTGCGAATAAGATCAAAGCTTACACAGGCGATATGGCCGTCTTCATCTTCCGTATAATCCCGCATATAGACCCCGTTTTCCGCAATCTGACAGGCTTTTGCGATTTTTTTCGGAGTGCTTGGTGCTCCATTGAGATAAAGAGAAACTCCGTTCTCACGATAAAGCTCCAGCTCCCTTCGAAGGGGTTTTGCGGATTTCTTTTTTTCCTGTGATATATTTGGCGTATCCCGACCTCCTTTCCTGGTTAGATTTTCAGAAAACACCAGCAATGGTTCTCGAAAAGCTGCAACTTCCCTGTTAGGATGATACTTGTAATAAAATATAAATAATAAAATGGGGAAAATTTCTCTGTGTACCGACAGACTCGCCGATGAATTTCACACAGAATCCTTATCTTCAGAAAAATATGACTTTAAGTTATCGTTACTGTCTTCTTGTTTCCGGGAGGAGACAGCTTTTCTGCTTTTCATTATACCTGATTTCCCTTCAGATGCAAGTCTTTTATAAAAGAATCAGAAATTTTCTTTTTTCTCCGGTTTCTACATCTTTACATCTTGTGTATAACTGTTATATAATACAGTATGTAAAGATTAAATTTATTTACCTATAGGATGTGATCATATGAAAATAGAAAAATCAATGAAAATCAGATCCGCTGTACCCTGACGAAAGAAGATCTGGACAGTCATCAGATCCGTATCAGCGAACTTGCATACGGTACCGAAAAAGCCAAACGTCTCTTTCGTGATATGATGCAGCAGGCACAGATACAATTTGGTTTTGAAGCAGATAATATTCCTCTGATGATCGAGGCTATTCCTGTCAATGCCGAAAGTGTTATCCTCATTATCACTAAAGTGGAAGATCCTGAAGAACTGGATACACGTTTTTCCAAATTTGCCCCCTTCAAGGGCAACAAGCCTTCCGATACCGTAGAGATCGATGGCGCTGACAATATCATCGATATCTTCCAGAAGCTCTGTGAATCCAAACTTAAGGATCTTTCACAGAAACCGGAAGAAAAAAGGGCAGAAACTTCCACCTCTCAGGAAACAGAAACTCCGGATGCATCACAGCAGCCGGCTGAGAGTTCTGTAAAGCTTATACGCCTGTACTCTTTCCCGGAGCTGGATGATGTTATTGCCGCAGCTCATGGTATGAATGGTTTCTTTACCGGTGATAATACTCTCTATCGTGAAGGAGAAGACGGTGTCTATCAGCTGGTTCTTCATCAGTCAGACTGTACACCTGAAGAATTTAACAAGGTCTGCAATATCCTTTCCGAGTATGGCATCGGCCGCGCATTCACACCAGCCGGTGAGGCCTACTTCAGAGAGCACTGTGCACTGATCGCTGATCATGCACTTCAGAAGCTTCTGAATATCTGACAAACCAGATATCCTGCAGACAAACAAACCGCTGTCGGAATGCGATCCATATGATCTGCATTTCCCGACAGCGGTTCTTTTGTTTCAGCAAAAAAGCTTCTGTTTATTACTCACCAAGAAAATCATTGATCTGAGCTACGAGGACATCTGCATCCAGGCCATGGACCATTGCTGCTTCCTCCAGAGATTCCATCTGTGAAGACGGGCAGCCAAGACAATGCATTCCTGCTCTCATCAGGATCGGTGCGATATTCGGGTCTACAGTGAGCAGTTCTCCGATCAGCATGCTCTTTGTAACTTTTGCCATGATTGTATTCTCCTTTACTGTTTTATCGAAATATTTTCATTCCGTTCTGCTATTATAATACGAATCCGGAATGGAATCAACGGGTTATGAATTTTCAGTTTTGTTTATAAATTTATACTTGTATTCTTTATGCAGATATATTAGAATGGGGATAGAATCCTGGTAGGGGATACATACAATACACAATTTAAAAGGAGGATATCAATTATGGCATATGTAATTTCTGACGAATGCGTTAGCTGTGGAACATGTGAGGGTGAGTGCCCGAACGAGGCTATTTCTCAGGGAGACGAGCATTATGTAATCGACGCAGACGCTTGTGTTGACTGCGGAACATGCGCTGAGGCCTGTCCAGTTGGTGCTATCTCTGCTGAGTAATGCACCATCAGCTTGATAAGCTGCTATAATGAATGAGGCTGCCGGTTTACCGGCAGCCTTTTCTGTTTCTTTTATTCTTTTTTCCCTCACAGGAAGCTGCCGCTTCTCTTCTTGCCTGCTGCTGCCTGCGGATCGCTTCATCCAGAGAACGACACCGGTACTCTCCTTCTTTCTTTCTCTGCATTTCCTCACGGATCAGGCGTTCCATGATTTCCTGAAACTCCAGTATCTTATCGTTATCTGCTCCGCACTTCTCTGTATTCCCGGATTCCGCTTTTTCCATGAACTCCTTTTCAGATCCCTTATTTTTCATTGGGGTATCTTCAAGCTCAACAGCTTCTCCCTCCAGAATCCTGATATCAGATTCTGAAAAATCCGGTGTATCTGTCTTTCTTACCTCCGGTGGGATCAGTGTACGGATTGCTTTCAACTGAAGTCCCTTACTTTTCAGCTCATTTATTTTAAGAAAAAGCTGGATATCAAACGGTGTATAATAGCGATGTCCCAGTTCATTGCGTCCGATCCGAAGCTCCAGTTCTTCCTCCCAGTAACGCAGGACATAAGATTTCACTCCGGTCAGTGTTACGGCCTGTCTGACTGTATATCTTTTTTCCATTGTGAACGCCCCCTTATATAGAGATTCACTGCTGCTGTCTACAGTATAACCCCTGAGATCAGGAAATAGCAAGATTAATCGGTTGACATAATTTTACCAAATATGACTCTTTGCCTATATCCATAGCATCCCGAACTCCACTATCACACTGACAAAAATACAAAAGGCCATCAGGATAACTATAAGCTTTCATCCTGACAGCCTTTCATTTACCGTCTGCACGGCTCTATTTTTTCATATTTACAAACTGGGTATATCTTGGCAGCCATACCAGCTCCACAGTTCCGATAGGACCGTTTCTCTGCTTGGCTATGATAATTTCTGCAATGTCTTTCTTCTCGGTATCTTTGTGATAATAATCATCTCGATAGATAAACATGACCACATCCGCATCCTGCTCAATAGCTCCGGACTCTCGAAGATCCGAAAGCATTGGTCTGTGATCCGGTCTCTGTTCCACTGCACGGCTAAGCTGTGATAACGCAATTACCGGTACATCGATCTCTCTTGCCAACGCTTTCAGTGATCGTGAAATATCTGAAATTTCCTGCTGCCTGGAATCCGATTTTCCACTTCCGCTCATCAGCTGAAGATAATCGATCATGATGATCCCCAGATTATGCTCAAGCTTATATTTTCTGCATTTGGAACGAAGCTCCGCAATGGAAATTCCAGGTGTATCATCAATAATAAGATTGGAGCCGCCGATAATATCCGCTCCTTCTACCAGCTTCGTCCAGTCCTCATCTTTCAGATTTCCGGTACGGAGATTCTGGAATCCACGTGAGATTCCATAGCAAGAAGACGGTTTACCAACTGCTCCTTGGACATCTCCAGACTGAAAATAGCCACGGTCACATCTTTACGAAACGCCATATACTGGGCAATATTCAATACAAAGGCAGTTTTTCCCATGGAAGGTCGAGCTGCGATCAGTACAAGATCAGACGCGTGCATACCGGAAGTCTTATAATCCAGATCCACAAATCCGGTCGGAATCCCGGTAACGGAGCCTTCAGCTTGGAAGCCTTCTCAATATTGCTGACTGCATTCAACACAACCTGCTGGATCGGCACATAATCGCTGCCATTTGTTCTCTGTAAAATATTAAACAGCTTTTTCTCGGATTCCTCAAGTATGGTTTCCGTACTGTCCTTTTCCAGATAACAGGCATTGGCAACCTCTTCCGTAGTCCTGATCAGCCGACGGAGAACTGCCTTTTCGCTTACGATATTGGCATAGTATTTCACATTGGCTGATGTAGGAACTGCTGCGATCAAATCACGGACATATTCCATACTGCTGATGTCCGGCGGAAGTTCCTTCTCCTTGAGACGATTCTGCAGAGTGATCAGATCTACCGGCTGTCCTTCATTACAGAGTTCCACCATGGCATCAAAAATAATGCCGTATTGTTTTTGATAAAAATCATCACTGGTCAGGATCTCGGAAGCCACCAGGATCGCATCACGATCCAGGATCATGGATCCGATCACTGACTGCTCTGCCTCAATACTGTGAGGCAGAATCCTCTTGATCAGTGCTTCTTCCATTGATTACGCCTCTTTTACCCAGACTTTGAGACTTCCGGTTACCTTCGGATGAAGTCGTACCGGAACATTGGTAACACCCAGGTTACGGATCGGATTCTCCAGCTGGAGCTTTTTCTTATCAATCTCAAGATTCAGCTGTTTCTTGGCTGCCTCAGAGATTTCTTTTGAGGATACAGAACCGAATGTTCTTCCGCCTTCACCTACCTTCAGAGTAAGGATAACCTCCTTTGTGGAAAGCTCCTCTGCAAATGCCTTGGCAGCGTCCAGGTTTTCCTGTGCAACCTTTTCTTCATTTGCCTTACGGAGTTTCAGGTCATTGAGATTCTTGGAGGTAGCTTCAACACCAAGCTTTTTTGGCAGGATCATGTTTCTTGCATATCCGTCACTTACATTTACGATCTGTCCCTTTTTTCCCAGGGATTTAACATCTTCCAGAAGAATTACTTTCATTTCTATTTGTCCCCTTCCTGATATAACTGGTCTATAATTTCTTTCAGCATTCTTTCGGTCTCATCCATGGTGTCTTTCACCTGTGCACCGGCAATATTCAGATGTCCGCCGCCGCCCATCCGTTCCATCATGACCTGTACATTCACCTCATCAATGGCTCTGGCACTGATGTAAACCTCATTATTATAGCTGGTAAGAACAAAAGATGCCTTGACTCCTGCGATATTGAGCAGCTCATTGGCCGCCTGTGCTCCTACAACGGTAGGACTTTCCAGGCCTTCACTCGGACATCTTGCAATGGCAAAATAATCTCTGTAGATCTCCGCAGTACGAACTGCCTCCGCTCTCGCCTTATAAGAATCAATATTATCCCGGAGCATCTTACGTACACGTGTCACATCTGCTCCGCATCTGCGCAGGAATGCTGCTGCCTCAAAAGTACGCACACCCGCTCTTGTTGTAAAGTTGTTGGTATCGATCATGATACCCGCATAAATACAGTCCGCCTCAATACTGCGAAGCTTCAGCCCGTCTGCAAAATACTGCAGGATCTCTGCGATCATCTCGCAGCTTGAGGATGCATATGGCTCCACATAGGACAGAACTGCATTCTGGATTACCTCGCTGCCGCGGCGGTGATGATCCAATACCACAATGGTCTTTGTCATATAGAGAAGATCCTGGCATTCGGTATAGCTTGGCTTGTTGGTATCCACCACAATTACTACCGTATTGTTATCCACCAGTTCTTTGGCCTGATTACTGTCCACAAACATGGACGGCTCATAATCCGGATTCTCCATAAATCCACTCATCAGCGGCCGAATGGATGTGGTCGGATCATTGATCACAATATGCACCGGCTTGCCAAGAGTCTTACCGGCACGGTAAATACCGATTCCGGCTCCCAGAGCATCCACATCTGTGATCTTATGTCCCATAACCACCACTCGATCCTTGGTGCTCATAAATTCCTTCAGAGCCTGAGCCTTCACTCGTGCCTTCACACGGGTTGATTTCTCCATCTGCTGCGCTTTGCCGCCAATGTAGGTAATATTATTTCATTTTTGATCACTACCTGATCACCGCCACGACCCAGCGCCATCTCAATGGCAATTCTGGCATATTCGTAATTCTGGATATACGTAGCAGCATTCAGACCGATTCCGATACTTAATGTCACAGCCATTTCATTTCCGATGTTAACCGTCTTAACCTCATCCAGGATATGAAACGCTGTTCCTTCAGTGTTTCCAGTGAACTCTGGCGCATGATCAGAAGATATTTATCTTTCTCCAGTTTCTTCACAAGGCCGTCAAAGTTGGAAAAATATTTCGTGATCTTACGATCGATCAGTGCGATCAGAAGGGATCTGCGCACATCCTCCACACTCTCAAGCGCCTCTTCATAATTATCCAGATAAGCCAGTGCCACAACAAGCTTATTGTCCTCATTCTTCTGAATGTATTCCTTAAGCTCTGTTTCATCATAAAGATACATGGCGATCAGACTGATATTCTGGGACATATTCTCCAAAATATCCGCATGACTGACCACTTCACCCATAGTCACCCGCTGCATGGAAGCCCGATAGATCCGATCCCCGAAATGTATACTGATCTCGGAAATTTCCAGTTCATCGGCTACAGGAAGCTTGTCCGGAGTAATATCCGGGAAAACTGTGCTGATATTTTTTTATAAAACTGATCTCTCCCCGTGATCTCCGAAAAAATACGGTTGGACCAGATCATGCGGCCTTCCATATCCATAATGGCATAAGGAAGCGCCAGTTCTTCCAGCATCCGCTTTTCTACCACATCATACTGATTGGCAAATGCGATCATATCATTGATGATCAGCGGTTTGTGATATCGAAAAAGCTGTACTGCGATAAAAATATAGATCACAGTACCTACAGACACCAGAATTCCGGCCTTTACACTTACAATAAACACCAGCAGGTCCAGCAGCACGACCAGGACCGAAAGGTACAGCGGCCAGCGCATGAAGTGTTTCATAGGCCCCTTGAATTTAACTTTGTTGTTCATTGCTTTTTCCTGTTCTTAATGTAATTTAACCCACAAGTTATTTAACATTATACCAGATTCCTTATTATAATTCCATAGCAATGATAAAATCTGTTTTGCTCATAAAAAAAACAAGGCCGCTGCCTTCAGATGACTGCTCATCTGTTTCGCAACGACCCTGTATAAGATCAGAATTAGTCCTGAACGTATGGCATCAGGGACATATGACGTGCTCTCTTAACAGCAACTGTCAGTGCTCTCTGATGTTTCGCACAGTTACCTGTAATTCTTCTCGGGAGAATTTTACCTCTCTCGGAAACATACTTTCTTAACTTTGCTACATCCTTGTAATCGATCTCGTTATTCTCTTTACCGCAGAATACACAAACTTTTTTTTCTTCTGCGTCCGCCTCTTCTCTTCATCGGAGAATCTGGTCTCTCGCCTCTATTGTAAGCCATGATTGTTTCCTCCTATCTTATTCGTCTCATCTGTCTTAATCAGATGTTCTAATTGAACGGCAGCTCCTCATCAATTCCGTCCGGAATGTTCATGAAGCCGTCGGCGCTTGCTGCGCTCGGACTCGGCATAGACGGTGCAGGTGCTGCCTCTGTTCTCGGATGAGATGCTGCATAGCTGTCGCTTGATGCTTTGCTCTCAGCAAATTCCTGATCCTCAACAACAACCTCAGTCGTATAAACCTTCTGTCCCTCACGGTTCGTATAGCTTCCTGTCTGGATACGTCCCGTAACTGCAATTTTCAGTCCCTGTCTGAAATACTTTTCCGCAAATTCTGCTGTACGTCCGAAAGAAACACAGCTGATAAAATCAGCACTTGCCTCTCCGTCACGACGGAATCTGCGATCAACTGCCAGTGTATATCTGGCGATTGCCAGGGCATTTTCTCCTGCGGAATATCTTACCTCAGGATCTCTTGTCAAGCGTCCCATTAATATTACTTTGTTCATCGTTCTACCTCTCTTATGATTTCACTTAACTGAACAGGTTCTTAATGGTGTTTTCGAAAATCCGCTGCAAAAATTATGCCTCTTTCTTGACAACCAGGTATCTTAATACATTGTCCATGATGCGGACATGTCTCTCGATCTCCGCCGGGCACTGAGAATCTGCTTCAAACTGAATAAAATAGTAGAAGCCTTCATGCATTTTCTGAATCTCGTAAGCTAATTTCTTCTTACCCCATTCTTCAACTTCTGTGATCACGCCGTTGTAACGTGTGATGTAGCTTTTTGCTTTCTCAACTACAGCGTCACGTGCTTCATCCTCAAGCTTAGCGCTCACAACTAATGCTAACTCGTACTTGTTCATGCTTGTCTTAACCTCCTTATGGTCTTTTGGCCCTTTGCCTGTCAAAGAGCAAGGATATGAAATATATCACGATTGTTGATTCTAGCACATCTCTCCCGTGATGTAAAGCATAATTTTAATTTTTTTCGAATTTTTTCAAATCTCGTGTATTTTTCTCAACCAGCTTACGTGCCACCATGATCTGATGTCCGCAGCCCTTGCATTTCAGGCGGAAATCCGCTCCTACGCGAAGGATCTCCCATTCTTTACTGCCACAGGGATGAGCCTTCTTCAGTGTGACAATATCTCCAACTTCATAATTTAATCCCATTTGATACTCCTCATTTTTATTTTTGCAGATCCTCCCGGGTTCCCATATTTTCAGACTCTTATCTGAGAAAACACCTGCCCGATCGGTTCTTTAATAAGAAGATCCGCATATTTATCCCTCGGTGTCGGTGCCTTGTTGATCACCACCAGATGATTTCCCCGGAAATAATCGATCAGGCCTGCTGCCGGATATACCGCCAGAGAAGTTCCCCCGATGATCAGCACCTCCGCCTCTGAAATCACTCTTACTGATTCCTGGATCGTATAGTCATCCAGCCCTTCCTCATAAAGGACCACATCCGGCTTGATCATGCCACCGCAGCTACACCGCGGAACACCTTCAGATTCCTTCATATATTTAAAATCATAGAATTTTCCGCATTTCACACAATGATTTCGGTAAACGCTTCCGTGAAGCTCCAGGACCTTTTTACTTCCTGCCATCTGGTGAAGATTATCGATATTCTGAGTGATCACAGCCTTCAGCTTTCCTGTTTGCTCCATCTCCGCCAGCTTCAGATGTGCTGCATTCGGCTTTGCAGTATCACAAAGCATCTTATCTCTGTAAAATTTAAAGAATTCCTCAGGTTTTCGCATAAAAAATGTATGGCTTAAGATTGTCTCCGGCGGGTAATCATATTTCTGGTTATACAGTCCGTCCTGGCTTCGAAAATCCGGGATCCCGCTTTCTGTTGAAACACCTGCACCGCCGAAAAATACAATATTTCTGCTCTCATCAATGATCTTTTGTAATTTTTCTATCTCATTTCCCATATCATTTCCTCCCAAACTTATCCGCAAAAGCTCTACTGTGGGTTCACCGCATTCACTCTTTTTCCCTGTACCACAAAACGTGTTGCCTGATTGCCGGTACAGGTTGATAATGTAACGATCTTATCCTTCACATTGGCTTCACTTGCAGTGGCATCTGTTCTGATCTCCGAATCTGGAACATTTTTTTTCTCATATTCCAGAAACTCTTTGCCAGGTCCCTTAAATAAGGTATACGTATCGCTGTTTACAGAAGTCGTATACGCTGCAATGATCTCATACCGGTAATCTTTTCCGGTGTGAGGATCCAGAAATATTTGCTGGCATTGTAAAGCGTCTCATCAGCTCTGTATTTTTCAGCATTCCAAACATGGAACCATTCTTCATATTGTGTCCGTACACCAGGGTATTACAATCGCTGAAATCCCTTTTGTTCTCATAATCAATAAAGATCGTTCCCGCAAAATTATAATTTTCTCATATGTCTGGTGCAGATAAAAATTATTATCCTCTCCCTGTACCACCGGATAACTGATCTCAGGCAATGCTCCATATAGATCCAGCCGATCACATCCTCATTGATACTCCTGAGAGAATCAAAATCAACACGCACAGGTGCTACAGGCTGTTCATCCGCTGATTCATCTCTTCCACCTGGTCCGGATCACGTTCTGTCACTGCCATTTCGGAAATGCTGTTATATTCATCGGTTCCTTTTTTATATTCTGTATAAATATGATAAAGGTTAAAAGCTGCATAACAGAAAATACAGATTGCCACGATCAGAACGATCGTCAGAATATGATCTCCCACTGTTTTTTTCTTTTTCACCTTGTTTTTCCTGTTCATAATCACACTCCTTTAAATCTGTCAGGATCATCTGGTTTCTGTATTTATTATAAATATCCCTCCGTTTTCTTGCAACCGTTTTGTTTTTGTCCTGTTTTATAAAGAAAGAAGCCGCCTCGGAATGGGCGTCCGAAGCGGCTTGTAAGGTATGTTCTATTTCAGAACTGCTGTTATTTTCAGGCCAGTTCTTTTCCTGTAAGCATTTTGTATGCCTGGAGATATTTCTCAATAGTCTTGTCAACGATTTCCTGAGGAAGTGTCCAGTCGTTGTCCGGATTGGCTTTCAGCCAGTCACGTGCAAACTGTTTGTCAAAGGATGGCTGACCATGTCCTGGTTCATAGCCTTCTGCCGGCCAGAAACGGGAGCTGTCCGGTGTCAGCATCTCATCACCGATGACCATATTTCCGTCCTCATCAAGACCAAACTCGAATTTTGTATCTGCAATGATGATTCCCTTGCTGAGTGCATACTCTGCACATTTTTTGTAAAGAGCAATGGTGTTGTCACGAAGCTTTTCTGCATACTCGCGTCCTTTTCCCGGGAAGTATTTCTCAAGATGATCGATACTCTGCTCAAAGGAAATATTCTCATCGTGATCACCGATCTCAGCCTTGGTAGATGGTGTGTAGATCGGCTCAGGCAGCTTGTCGGATTCCTTCAGTCCCTCCGGAAGCTTGATGCCGCATACAGTGCCGTTCTCCTTGTAGCTTGCCCAGCCACTTCCTGTGATGTATCCACGTACGATACACTCGATCGGCAGCATGTTCAGTTTACGGCACATCATGGATTTTCCTTCGAATTTCTCCTGCTGGAAAAACTCCGGCATATCCTTGGTATCTACAGAGATCATGTGGTTCGGAAGAATGTCCTCAGTCATGTCAAACCAGAATTTGGACATCTGGGTCAGTACAGCACCTTTCTTTGTAACTTCGTTATTCAGAATTACGTCAAAGCAGCTGATACGGTCTGTCGCAACCATGATCAGACTGTCTCCATTGTCATAAATCTCACGTACTTTACCTTCTTTGATTGGTTTTAATTCCTGCATGTTCTCACACCTCATCATTCGGTTATTTGATTTTTGTTTTCGACACCGTTACCGTATCACCTCACAAGCCCTCCTGTCAAGATGTCAGGCCCCTTTCAGTCATAAGTATTCGTTAAGGGATCATTCATATTTCTAATAGTGACGCACATTCCTCCTGAAGCTTTTTCTCCTGTTTCCGGTAAAGAAGCTTCTCACTGCAGGCAAAATAAGGATCACAGCCATATTCCCGGATAAAGGCCGCCGCATGGGTGTTCCGGGTCAATCCGGTAACAAAAAGCACCGTTTCCTGTCCGTCCCCGAAGCATTCCTTCATAAATGCAAATGCCTGTTCCAGCTCCCCGGTGATCTTTTTCGCACAGGCCTTTCTCTTTTCCGCCATTTCCGTAAAAAGCTGCCGGATCCGTTCAAAGCCAGCCTCTGTTTCTGTGATATGCTCCTTGCGGATAGTAAGACTGAATTCCTCCAGAGTGCGGATCACAAGCTCTTCCGTAGTCTGCTGATCTGCGGTAAGAAGCTCCGCCTCCAGACGGACAGCCAGACTTTTCTTCTTCATATCTGTAAATTCATCCAGCGCCGTCATGTCCTTTTTATCCTGGAGAAAAGCTTTCAGATGCAGAAGTTCCTGATAAACAGCACCTGTCTCACCATCCATCTTCTCATAGGTCAGAAAACTTCCGTTCAGGCCGTCAAGCAGAAGCCCTGTCACAAGGAAGCGTTCCTCAAAGGAAGCATCCTTCGCCATTTTACCTTTTTCTGCTGCTCTTCCTCCGGCATCTCTCCGGAAAGCAGGCGTTCCAGGCCATAGTCCTCTCCGTACTTCCGGTACAGCTGATAGCTGGCAAAAAGCTTCTTGCGATCTCATCTCTGCATAAATACTCCCGACCAGATTCTCCGTGATCTCCACGCCCAGTTCCTCATAAGCCTTCAGGATCTCAGACAGGTCTTCCCAGCCTCTTGCTGTCACGAAGAATTTCCCGTCCACTGTATTCTCCACAGAATAAAAATGATCCTTTTTCATGCCGAGATAAGCCAGGATCGATCCGTGGATCTCCTTTTTCCAGGCATACTCCATCCACACCTCAAGATCTGCCTCGATATCCATCCTCCGCACACGGTCCAGTGTTACAATATCAAACTCCCGGACCGATTTATTATATTCCGGAGGATTTCCTGCTGCCGCGATCAGCCATCCTTCCGGCACGCTGTGACTTCCGAAGGTCTTGTTCTGAAGGAACTGCAGCATAGTGGGTGCAAGTGTCTCGGAGACACAGTTGATCTCATCAATAAAAAGGATTCCCTCCTTCTTCCCGGTACGTTCCATACAATCATACACAGAAGCAATGATCTCACTTAAAGTATACTCTGTGATGCTGATCTCTTTTCCATTGTAGCACCGGGTCACGATCTTGCAGTCCTACCGCACTCTGTCTTGTATGGTGGGTGATAGTATAGGCTACCAGACCTGCCCCGCATTCCTCTGCCACCTGCTCCATAATCGCTGTTTTTCCGATTCCGGGAGGTCCCATAAGCAGGATAGGACGCTGCCGGAGTCTGGGAAATGTATAGCGCCCGGCTGCATCCTTCCGGTTGTAAGCCAATAAGGTATGTTTGATCTCTTCTTTTGCCTCTTTTATATTCATGTTCTGTAACGCACTCCTTCCTGCTCTGCCACAAGCCGGATCGCCCAGGGCGGAACAAGCTCCATTTTTTCTGTTTTATGCAAAAATACAAAGGCCGTTTCATAATCCGGTTTGCTTCCGGGATATATCCCGTCCCCGTCTGTAAAATAGATCAGAGCCTTAAGACTGCGGATTTCTTTTTTCTCCTGCTGTTCCTTCACATACCGGAACACCGGCCGGAAATCCGTTCCGCCCCGGCCCTGTATGATGATATTTTTGCTGTATTCCTTCCATTCTTCCTCGGAATGGATCACCTTAACATCCTGGATACAGCAGTCACACTGGATCAGGTACACCTTCATTTTATGGAAAAATTCTCTTTTTCACTGAGAATGGAATACGTTTCTCCAAGGAATCTCCGCACAGTCTCTCCATCACAGGAGCCGGAAGTATCAATGGCGATCACCAGCTCCTCCAGACGGTTCACTTCCTTATATTCCAGCGGCTCGATCAGCGGAAGATTTCCATAATGCTCCATCCCGTAATTATAAAAAATATAATCAAAGCTTTCCGTATCCAGCTCCACCTCTTCCCGCAGCACAGAAAACTGACGGAGAAACTTTTTGTAATCGTATCTTCCGGATCTTACCGTTCCTGCCTCTTCCTTCTGGTCCCCTTTCTGGCATCCCCGCCGTTTCCGGTGATCCTGACGGTTTGCGGCAGTATAGGAAAGAAGCTTGTTCCATTTTTCCTTTGTTCTTTTTCCTTTTTCTCCTGTGCAGGTGTCCCACAGGGTGTGATCATCAAAATGAAAGGCTTCCTCCAGTTCTTCCAGGTGAAACGGAAAAGCCTGTTCCTTCAGCTTCCGGCAGATCTTTTCTGCGGAATCCGACCTGTCTCCCAGAATATGAAAAACCTTTTCACGGATTTTTTTCGCATCGCCGCCTGTCTCCAGAATCGGAATCTTTTCCCTGGAAATGATCTGTTCTACTGCAATATCACAGGCCAGGTTCCATAAGCGTCTGTCCTCCTGGTCTTCCCGAAAAAGATGCAGATACAGGCAGTGCAGCAGCATGTGCAGATAACCTCTTCGTACTGCCTCCGGCCTTTTTACATAAAGCTCCAGCAGATATTCCGGGGAAAAAAGGAAGAAAGCTCCATCTGTTCCAATGGTTCCGGTCTGCTCTGAGCCCTTCCCGGAAATACAGGCAAAGGCACCGTCCAGATATGGAAAATAGTAGTACAGCTCGTTCCTTATGTTTTCCAGGATATGTATTCCAAGCTCTTCCTGCCTCCGGTCCACCGAATGCCTCCTTTCCTGATTTCCTGAAAAAAATCACAACTCGAATTTTTTCTCTTTAAATCCATAATTTGCTTTTTTCAAATGGAGAAGTCCCATCAGCGCTGCAGGTCTCCTCCACTCTTCAGCCAGTTTCAGGAACACCTCCAGCTCCTGTTCCCCAAACCATTCGTTCTCATAAAGCTTCTCGATCTTTTCCCAGTCATCTTCCAGGATCAGGCGTTCCACAGCCGGACGGATCCTTTTCTTAAGATATGCTCCATAATGCGCGCGTTCCTCTTCCTCCACACCTTCCTCCAGAAAATATCCCCGCAGGGCAACTGCCAGCCGCAGCGGCTCCTGCTTGGTACTTCCGAATTTCCGGTAAAGATGAATAGCCTCTTCTTTGGCATCCTCGTTCTCTGCCCGCATTTCAAGAGCAGTGGCAGCAACTTCCACATCTTTTTGAAAACGGCTTAATTCTGTCATAATGATCCCTCCTGTCTGCTGTCGGTTTATAGTGTTCGAGAAAATGCTTTTGTATGACATTATCATATCACGTACCGTTTTGTTTGAACATTATTTTTTGGTAAAAAAGAAGCCGCCACTGCCTTTTTACGACAATGACGGTCTGAAGATTTTTCTCAGATTCCCTTTTTATAAAGAATAAATGAATAGATCATTGGCACAAGGATGACCAGCAAAATTACCGCCAAAACAATTTCCGTTTTCAAAAGCAGCGAATTCATAAGAAAAAGCAGCCCTGACAGGATCAGTATCCAGCCTGTCATACGGTTGGTACGGTTCCAGTTCTCCTCGCTGTTCAAAGTCCAGGGAAGCTTCATTCCCACTGTATAATTCTGTTTCACCTTATGAACGTAATTTCCGAGAATGATAAACATGATACCTACCATGATATTCACGATCACACCTATATCAAGTTCCATTCCCAGAGCAAGTCCGTAGATCGCCATGCAGGTGATCACAGACACCACCGGAACCAGCCACAGGATCATGGTAAAAATACGCCTGTTGATATTTTTTCTCTTTGGATCATTGGCTGTAAAAAACACGCAAAACAGATGGATCAGCAAAAGCAGAAACGGAATTCCGAAAACTGCCATCGGCTTGCTGCTCCAGCCGTTGGCCACATTGTGCTGATCAAAATGTGTTGCGATCTTCTCCGGCAGACGGTCCCACAGCAGGATCCCTGCCAGTGACGGTGAGATCGTAAGGATACTCCCGGAGATCAGGGACATTTTATATTCCTTCAGAAACTCTTTTCTTTCTTCACCTTTCATCATTCTTTCCCCCTTTCAGATCACTGAGCCACAGAAGCAGCTCCTCTACAACTGTGGTATTCAGTTCGTAATACACAAAATTCTTCACCTTCGTTTCCCACACAAGATCTGCTTTCTTCAAAATTTTCAGATGATAGGATATGGTTGCACCTGTCATGTCAAAATGTCCTCCGATCTCACCGGCTGACATTTTCCCGTTTTTCAGAAGCTGCAGGATTTCTCTCCGCACAGGATCCGAAAGTGCCTTGAAGGTTTCCGCAAACGCCATCGTGTATGTCTTCCTCCTTTCGGATGGTATTTAGAAATATTTCTAAACAGAATATATCATTTTTGATTTTCCCCGTCAATAACTATTTAGATTTTTTTCTAAATAGTTGTATTTGTCATATATCAAAAATGGGGATACCGAGCATCGCCTCTGCGACCTTACGATATCCTCATTCACCATCGATCAATCATTATTTATTTTTTCCCCTCTTAAACCTACCTCATGCAAAAACCAAGACTGGATGTGATCTCCGGCGCAAGCTCCGGCACATGTGCACAAAAGTCCATCTCTCTGCCAAGGCCAATGGATGCAACTCCAAGAATGGATTTGCCATTTACTGTCCTGTTTCCCCTTTTCAGATCCACTGCAAACGGAAAATGCTCCGTCACATCAAGAAAACGGTTCACTTCATCCATACTCTCAAACTGTACTTTTTTACTGTCATCGTTTTTTTTCACCTCTTTTCTCTATCTATACTACTATTTTACTATGATATAATTATTTGTATAGAGTAATTTTTTTATAAAAAAGGTGATTTTTTTAGATGTTATCTTCTCCTATTTCTGTTACAATATAAAAAAACAACACCCAGGAGGTATCAGAATGTCAAAAAAGAACCTTATCGCAGGACAATCCGGCGGACCGACCGCAGCTATCAACAGCAGTCTTTACGGTGTGGTATCTGAAGCACTTAAACATACAGAGGAGATCGACCATGTTTATGGTATGGTCAACGGCATTGAGGGATTTTTAAACGGAACAGTCCTTGATTTCCAGGAAGCACTTCCGGGAGAGCAGCTTCTCGCTCTTACCTGGACACCCGGCGCCTATCTCGGCTCCTGCCGTTACAAGCTTCCGGAATCCCTGGAGGATCCGGTTTATCCGAAGCTTTTTCAGAAATTCGAGGAGATGAACATCGGCTGGTTCTTTTATATCGGCGGCAACGATTCCATGGATACCGTCAGCAAGCTTTCCCGCTATGCTGAAAAGATCGGCAGCGACATCCGTATCCTCGGTGAGCCGAAGACCATTGATAACGACCTTGTAAACACCGACCATACTCCCGGATTCGGAAGTGCTGCCCGCTACGTAGCCTCCACCGTCCGTGAGATCACCCTGGACGCCTGTGTCTATGAGAAAAAATCCGTCACTATCATCGAGATCATGGGACGTCACGCAGGCTGGCTCACCGGAGCTGCTGCCCTTGCCCGGAAATATGTTGGAGACAATCCGCTTCTCATTTATCTTCCGGAAACCGATTTCGATGTAGAAGAATTTCTCCTGAAAGTTAATGCTGCCTTCGAGAAAAACTGCAACGTCGTAGTCTGTGTATCTGAGGGAATCCATGATAAAGACGGCACTTTCATCTGCGAATACGACAGCGCTGCCGGAACCGACGCTTCGGTCACAAGATGCTTGCTGGCTGCGGTAAATATCTTGAGAATCTTGTACGCAGCGTCTTGGCGTCAAAGCCCGCTCCGTAGAGCTCAATGTAAGCCAGCGCTGCTCTGCAGCTATGCTCGCCGGAACAGACCAGCAAGAAGGCATCCTCGCCGGTGAATTTGGTGTACAGGCTGCCCTGAACGGCGAAACCGGAAAGATGATCGCATTTAAACGTCAGAGTGATTCTCCGTACTCCATGAAATGTACACTGGAGGATGTCAACGTTATCTGCAACGAAGAAAAGACGGTCCCTGTGGAATGGATCACAGAAGACGGCTCAGATGTCACCGAAGACTTTATCCGCTATGCCCGCCCGCTGATCCAGGGAACTGTAAATGTTCCGGTTGGTGAGGATGGACTGCGGCGTTCGTGTATCGGAAATAAGATTTGTGGTAATGCGGATAAAAATATCCCCATTTGCTGCGTAACTCTGTCCTAAACAGATGTATCCGTCATTCGATAAAAATGCACCGGGAATTTCTTAACAGTTCCCGGCGCATTTTCTTTATTTCTCTATATATTTTTTCTTTTTTATTTCTTACTGCGGTATGCTTCTGCTTCCCAGTGTGTGATAAAATATGTGATCTCATCGGTCATCTGCAGCGGGCCGCCAAAGCTCTCCGCATACACTGCAAGCTTGATCGCATCCTTTACCAGAAGCTGTGCCTTTGCTGCCTTTCCTTTGTCATCTTCCATGATAAATGCGCCAACGCCCTGTACCAGGATCAGTCTTGGCTCTTTATCATGCTCTGTCATAAATGCATCCATCGCATTTTTCGCCTCATCAATATTTTCTACAAATAACGGATAAGGTCCGCAATATACAATATGATCTGGAGTAAACGGCTTCAGAAGAGGTGCTGCAGCAGTTTTGTCTTTTACAAAATTATCAGCCTCCGCAGCCGGTACGACTTCCACCGCATGTCCAAGCAGACTGGAAAGCTTCTGTGCTGCCTGCTCTTTTTCAGGTGTAACTGCATCACTTACATCCGCAGTTCTCTTTACCTGCTTTTCCAGCTTTCCGATCACGCCATCGAATAAAACGCCAATCTCTTCTACAGTATCAGCCGCAACAAAAATTCCGTGATTCTGAAGCAGAAGGATCTGCACGTCTTTTCCTGTTTCTTCTTTATAGGCATTCATTTTCTCGAAGCAGATGCGGGCAAGTGTGTATCCCGGTTTGCAGATATCGATCCAGAGTACATCTTTTCCAAGAAGCTCTTCGCAAAGAGCCTTTGCGCCCTTTCCGCAGGTCAGTCCATTGATAAGTGTCGGATGAACATGCAGGACATACGTATAGGCAAACAGATTGTGGAGCAGCGCTTCCACGCTGGGACGCTTTGTTTTATCCTCATCGGTCACTGCCGCCATTACATCTGCAAGATATGCCGATTCACGCTTCACATCATCCGCCGGATATTCCGTTTTCATGATCTCATTCAGACGGGCTCTGTCCATTTTGACAAATTCCTCTGCCTTAATGGTAGCAAGCTGTGTACCGGATCCCTTTACATACAGTGTTGTATCATCTTTTACAGAAGTATTACCGCCTCCTGCCAGAACATAAGCCGGATTGCTTCCGTAAGTGTTTGACATTTTTACCAAAGTTGAAAGCTCCATAGTAAATCCTCCCTTTTGTATCATTATATATTTTTCCATATATTTATAGTACACGATACAAAGTGAATTATCTATATGAATATTTTTCCAAAATTAGTACTTTCGTATCCTTTTATTACTTTTCCAAATGTAATATCTATACATCTTTCCATTGAGTTTCTTCTGCGATCCGGGAAATCGTTTTTCCTTTATATTATAAATAATAAGCAGCATACATAATCAAAAAAACAGATCATCTCACGTCAGCAACTCAAAGGTATGATACAGATCCACCCTCCCATACCCCCACTCCGGGTTTGGTACTGCATGTTTTCTTCTCTTCTTGCGCCTCTCTGCAGATAATATTTCACGCTGCTCCCAGTAAAAAACGGCTGGTTATTCCGTATGATCGCCCATTCAAACAGAAGTGCCGCGATGCCGGCGGTCTGTGCAGCGGATATACTGGTTCCGGAGCGGGTTCCAAATCCGCCTCGTACCAGCGGCACTTTTACGTTAACGCCAGGAGCTGCAAGATGTGGAGTTATCATGCCATCTGGCGTATAGCCTCTGCCTGCTGCAATGTAGATGCTTCCGTCACGGTGCTGGTAGCGGTTGCCGTGATGCTGTTCCTGGCGTCTCCCGGCGCTGTCACCGTAGTATAGGGGGATGGTTCCAGAAAATAAGTATCCTGGGAGATCAGCCTTCCACAGGAAGCCACATATGGAACTTTACGTTCTGCTGATTTCTTGCCTTGGTAAAAAATTTTCCAGATACCGGACGCCGGATGGAAAATCGAATATACACCAGCGAATATCCGGTCTGACGCTCGATCAGGATATAATTCACATACACCTTTGTTTCCACAAAAACAAATGACAGCTCCTGAGTCCTGAAACCGATGGAGCTGCTTACCTCCAGTATCTCTCCTGTAGGTGACTGAATGGAAAGCCCGTAGATTTCCGGCGGCTCACCCCAGAATTCCATGGTAAAGCCCTGCTCTCCTTCCGCCACACGAAGCTCCGTCACGATCTGCTCCCTTCCCTGAGAAAAAAAGCCTGCACTGTGGTTTCTGGTATTTCCTTCGTTTCCTGCTGCCACAGATACGGATACTTGGGAAAAATTTGCCACATAGTCCACATACTGGCTTAACGCATTGGTCCCCAGATGTGCGCCCTGGCTGCTTCCGATTCCCAGACAGATAGAAAGTGGCATCTTCAGCTTTTTGGCCTGGGTAATCGCAAAAGCAATGGCCATCATCACATCATTTTCCTGAAAAACTTCTGCCTCCGGAGGATAAAGATAAAAATTACGGAGATATTGTTTTGCCGGCTTTACCTTGATGATGATCAGGGTTGCTCCGGCGCTGCTCCGGTAAAATTTTCTCCGGGTACCATATTTCCGGCAGCAATACCTGCCAGTGCCGTGCCATGGCCGTTGGTATCTCTGGATGGCACGATGGCAAACGGATCCTCGGAATCCAGTGCCCGGTCAATATCCTTTTTCCGGAATAATTTGCCATATGGAACTTCTGTATCTGTTATATCATCCCCCTCTTCCGGCAAATTATCTGCATCTCCATTTTCAGCTTCCGATTCCCGCCCAGACTGATTTTGTTCTTCATCTTCTATGGACTGATCCCATAAATAAGCGATTCTGGAGCCGCCTGCATTTCGAAACACTTCATTCTGATAATCAATCCCCGAATCGATCACCGCCACCGCAGTACCTTTTCCACGCAGCTTCAGATAGGGGTGATCGTGCAGCCTGTTGATCCCTGATTTCCCTGCTGCCTCCATATCCATGTAGGTATAGCATTTCGGGATTGAATTATAGGAGATTCCCGTAACCTCGATCTCTCCCATACTTTCCAGCGGAACATAAAGAACACCGAAAATTTCATTGATTGCCTGAAAAGATGTCCCCGGGAAAAGTTCCATAGTATCCTGGACATCCTGCATATATTTCACGATAAAATCCCCGAAGCGCTGACTCTGTGCCGGATTTTCCGTCTGCGCTCCGGGGATCTTATCCTCTGTTTTCATATTTGGTTCAAAATCTTCTTTTCTGAGCATGACAGGCCTGCTTTCGCCTTTTTCATAGATGTATGCAGCGAAAACCTGTCCTTATACCACTATTGTCCAACTTTTTCCTGATACATGGGACTTCCCTGATCCATTTAAACACTGCTCTTGCTATCTCTTTTTTCCTGATCCGTATCAGCAGCACGATCCCCGCAATCCCTGTAAAAATACTGATAAACTGGGAAGTCGACAAAATTCCCACACTTCCACGGATAATATCCCCACGGAAAAACTCGATCACAAACCGTCCAATGCTATAAAAGATCAGATAACAGGCAGTAACCTGACCATCTTCTTTTTGTTCCGTGCGATCAGCAACAACAAAAGAAAATGCAGAAAATCCAGTCCGCTGGAATACAACTGCGTCGGGATCAGCGCCACGTGATTGGGCGCATATTCAGAATTCTGAAATATCACAGAAAAAATACTCTCTGTCTCTTTTCCATAACAGCAGCCCGCCAGGAAACATCCGATCCGTCCAAATCCCTGGGCCAATGCCACAGATGGCAGGATCACATCTGCATATTTAAAAAATACAAGCTTTCTGATCCTGCAGTACAAAAGCCCCGTCAGTATCCCGCCGATGATACCGCCAAACACCACAAAACCAGAGCTTAAAGTTTCCATTATAAATCCCGGATCCTGGACAATTGATTTCCACTCTGTGATCCAGAAGAGAAGCTTTGCACAGAAAAATCCCCCTACCAGGCACCACAGGATCATTGGAAAGATCTGTTCACTGTCAAGCTTCTGTTTTCCGGCTCTGTATTCTGCAGTCAGGCAGCCTGCCACAATTCCAATGGCGATCATCAGACCATAACCGTATACCGTAAATGGCCCGATGGTAAGAAGTTCATTTTTCATCAGTTTCCTCCTGTTATCTTATTCTTATTTCCGTCATGATCTTCGCTCACGTATGCGGACAGAAAACACTCCAGCAAAGCAGCATTGGCCCGGTCATTCAAGGCGCTGTTTCCAGATTCTGCCACATCACATTCACCACAGATATCCACGCCCCGGATTCCCTCTGCACATATTTCTCTGACCCTCTTCAGACATTCCAGCAGAGTATTCAGGCGCATGTCTCCCTGGCTCCAGTTCGTGTCCGCATCATCCTTGCATAGAACATCTTTATCCACAGAAATGTACAGCGGCAGCTTCCCACATGCTCACTTACAAACGCACACACTTGCGCTTCTTCCATTTCCAGAAGCTTCTCTCTGCTCAAGAACTCCACCTTTTCCTGAATCTCCGATTCCACTCTGGAAAAAGCCTCCTCATCCGGGCCGATCAGGATCACCCTTTTAAGCAATGGAAGTTCCATAACAGAATCGTAGATCCATCCTCCGCAGGAAAGCAGACCTCCGAATGCCGGCGGCTGCATATCCGTGTGATTGTCAAATACAAGAAGCGAGAAAGGCTCCGATATCTTTTCCAGCCAGATCCTCGTCATATAGTGATAGTTTCCGGAATCAATAAAATGGATCCCTCCGGAAGAATAAAGGGCAATACGGCTGCGAATGGTATTCATCGCATCCTCATCGCAGTAGCAGTTGGTTCCGGGAATGTCCCTGGCCTCCACCCGGGATACTTCTTTTCCCCTCCAGAACTGCTGATCCTCATATATTCCGGAAAAATCCATCATCAGTATCTTTATATTTTTATCTGTATTTTTCATGTGCACATCTTACCACGGAATGACAGATGATGCAAGAGAAGGGTCAGTCCTTCCACTCTTCCAGGTCTTCATCCGAACCATCCAGAAGATTCTTCAGGCTGCCGGTTTCCGCCTGGTCTTTGCCTACATCCCAGAGCTTCATCTCCACATCCTCCGGTTCTTTTTCCCAGCGGGAATTCTCCTGCTTTTGCTCTTCTTCCGGTTCTGTCGATTCTTCTGTCTCTTTTCTGTCCGCAGAATATCCGTCTGTGTCTGTTGGATATTCTGTTTCATTCCCACTCTGCTGCTCACCTGGCGCGTTTCATCCTGGGTTTTGTATCATTTGGCACATCCATATCTGCCGTTTCATTTACAGCATCTGAACTGTCTGCACCAGAATCTTCCTTCTCTGTCTCTGCTTTTTTTGCAATCTTACGAAGCCCTAGCTTCATAATAATATAGAATACGATATCCGCAACTCCGTCACACACCAGCACCCAGCCGGAAAAGATCAGCAGAGTCATGATCTTCGGAAATCTTCCAAACAGCATCACGATTCCAAGTACAATGAAAACAAGACTTCCGATCAAAAGCACGCTCCATGCGCCGTTTCCTCCTTTTTTCAGAAGGAAAGCTCCTTTAAACTTCCACAGACTGTCAACCAGTACAAATGCGCTGAGCATCCATGGAAGCAATTTGATCACGATGGAAGGTGTCATAAAAAGAAACACACCCAGTACAAAAACAACCACACCACTTAGAAGATCCATGATCGTAGCTTTCGCTTTTCCACGTATGTAAATATAAATATGATAAATGCCAACTCCGATGAGGATCAGCCCGAATACTACTTTGCAGATCACATCCACCGTCTGCGTGGGGATCAGGATCAGGCAAAGTCCAAGCAGTATATAAAATACTGAGGAGATGATCTCACCCTTTAGAATGTTATTAATTTTTTCACCCATGTTCATTCATACCTCCTCTGTTATTCCAACAGTATAGCTCTTTTCCACTGGTCAGTCCACCCTGAACCGTCAAAAAAATTTCTTTTTTTCAGAAAAATTTTCTTATAATTCAATACAGCCCGAGGACTTTTCCGGCGTCATTCCGCCTTGTTCCTTCAGGCTGTATTTTACTTTTTATGTTTCTTCTTTTTTGTCATAAGACCACCGATCCGTCCGGTTTCTTTTGCAGAAAGGCTTTTCCACCCGTCTTTGATCACTTTATCCAGAACTCCCATCTCATCGGCAATCTCGTATTTCAGTTTTTCCGCCTGGGAAAGCTTTCCCTCAAGATATGCCTTTACTTCTTTCTCCCTGTTCATCTTCCACACTCCTCATCTTTTTTATGGAGTATGAACAATTTTCGGAGAAATTATGCATTCTGAAAAATATGTCCGTCCTTTACAGATACTGTCATTTTTAATCCGGGATAATGATCGCTGCAATGATATACGCCAGGATTCCGGCTCCGCCCATCAGCGTAATGATCACCCACACCAGCCTGACAAGAGTCGGATCGATATCAAAGTATTCTGCAATTCCGCCACAGACACCACATAACATACGGTTTACTGATGATTTGTAAAGTTTTTTGTTGCTCATAATGCTTTCTCCTTTAATCTTCTTCAAATTCAACCTGAACGTTTCCCATTCCGCAATCCAGTTTTATATTTTTCGCAGCACCTTCATTTGTGATCTGTTTATTTCCGGAAGTGATGGATGTTTCCAGAGAATCATCCACCTCCAGATTTCCAAGACCACATTTCAGCTCATAATTATAATCAGCTGCTTTTCCTGTAAGTGTAAGCTCCATATTTCCCATGCCACAGCTGCCATTTAATTTTTCCACCTGAATTTCACTGATGTCGGCAGTTCCCACTCCGACTGTAAAATCTGCTTCCTTTATATCCAGGCTGCCGGAATTTTCAATGGTTCCGGCTCCCACATTTACTTCCATCTGCTCCGCTTTAAAATCACCATCCAGTTCGATGGTTCCGGCTCCCATCTGAAGTTTTATCTTCTGAAAGCTTAAGTTTTCCGGGCAAAAAATTTCCACGGAACGGTTTCTCACTTTTTGATCACTTGCAATTCTCAGACTGCCGTTGTCATTGCTGATCTGAACGCGATTGTGATCCTTCCCTGAAACTTTCACCTGGACTTTATCCTCATTCCATGTTTTCAAAACCAGTTCTTCATATCTCAGATTGCAGGAAAGTCTGACACAGCCGAAGCCTCATATACTTTCGTATATGCGGAACTGTCTGCACTGTCTGCCAGAATGCCTTTCTCAGTTACCGTTCTCTCTGCATCTGCCTGAAAATCATCCTCCTGCTCATCCATATCTTCTTCGGAGTCTTCCACTTCCCAGCTGTCTTCATGATCCAGAATCCGAAGCACCTGCGTGATTCCATGATCCAGCACACTCACATCTCCCATAGTCGCTCCCATGCAGCTCCGCCGGCAGTAAGTCCCAGGCCTGCCACACCGAATACTGCTGCAAGGATCAGGATTACCTTCAGAAAACGTTTCATACTTTTCCCGCCTTTCTTCCATTCAGGAGATTGCTGCAGAATCCCGTAAATTTCCTCAGAATCGCCGGCAGTATCTTACCTGTAAACCACACCGTCAGTAACAGTAGCAAAAGTCCAAGTGCCATCATCAGGCATCCGATACCGATAGTCAGGATCCCGGCCGGCGGAAGAGACACCGCATGGCAATTCCAACAACAATACACGCAGCTGCACCGATCACAAGGACGATCGATCCCACTCCTGCAAAAAATGTCAGCAGGAAAGGCAACAATGCCAGTGTCACCAAAATCCCCAGTACTCCGCCAAATAATCCTTTTATCAGAGGAGCCGCAAAAACAAGAACGATAAGCGCAAGAATGATCCCTGCCTTATTCTGCTTTTTCTCTGCGTGATAGCCGCGCTGGGCACGTCTTTTCCTGCGGTCTTCAAAATTTTCTTTGCTTCCCGTATCACGATGGGACCCTCCCTGTCCATTTCCGTATACGGTTACTTCTGTATAATGGTCCGGCATTTCCCCGTTCTCTTTCACACGGGTATCCTGATATCCGTTCTCTGTGTATTCCCCGTAATCTTCACTGTTCTCCTGAAGATCTGCCTTAATGATCGCAGCAACCTTCCCCGGATTTCCCAGTTCCCGGATCACTTCTCCTTCATTCTCAGGACCTGCATCATCAAATATCCCTCATAATATTCCAGTGCTTCCTGTCTCTCTGCCTCTGAAATATCGGAAAGCAGCCGTTCAAGCTGTTCCATAAACTGCTTTCTGTTCATGATCAAACTCCCTCCTCAAACATCCTGGTGATCTTAGATGAATAGATCTCCCATTCACTTCTGTAAAGATTCAGCTGCGCTGCGCCCTTATCTGTCAGCTTATAATATTTCCGGTTTCTTCCTGCATATTCCATATTGTAGGCTTCCAGACATTCATCCTTCTGAAGCCTGCGAAGGACCGGATACAGCGTAGATTCTGAAACCTCCAGAACACTTCGCACATCCTGGGTGATCTTGTACCCGTAGGTACCGTCCTTCTCTCTGGAAATAACAGCCAGGACGATCGCATCCAGCAGGGCTGCTCCTGTATTAAATACCATCTGCTCACCTCTCTATGACCTGTAAAACAGACATTCACATTCCGTCTTACTACATGCTGATGAACGCGATCACTTCACGATCCAACGCTCACATGATAAGTCATGTAATATTGTTCTGTGAATAATACTATATATCGTATAATATAGTTTTGTCAATAGTATTTAGAAAAATCCCTCTATACTTTATAATATTTTTCGGAAACCACTCTTTTCACACAATATCCGAGAGAGTCAAGTTTATATTATGGAGGAAATTATGACAGATTCAGATAAAATACAGACATTACCGCTTCCTTTTCTGAAGCGTATGAAAGAAATGCTGGGAGATGATTATGATGCTTTCCTGAAAAGCTACAAAAATCCCCGCACTTACGGTCTACGTGTAAACACCGCCAAGCTCTCCTGCCAGGACTTTCAGACGCTTTCCCCTTTCCCCATCCGGCCGATCCCGTGGATCAATACAGGATACTTCTACGAGGAGGAAAGCCGCCCTGCACGATGTCCTTACTACCAGGCAGGTCTTTATTATCTTCAGGAACCAAGTGCCATGACACCAGCTTCCAGGCTTCCCATCGAACCTGGAGATTTTGTCCTGGATCTCTGTGCAGCTCCCGGAGGAAAAGCCACTGCCTGGGTGCAGCCTTAAATGACACCGGATTTCTCCTTGCCAACGATATCAGTACTTCCAGAGCCAGAGCCCTTCTCAGAAATCTGGAGCTTTTTGGTATGAAAAATATGCTCGTCACCGACGAAAAGCCCGCCAAACTTGCCCAGCGTTTTCCCGCTTTCTTCAATAAGATCCTTCTGGACGCTCCATGCTCCGGGGAAGGCATGTTCCGAAAAGAAGAAGCCCTTGCCCGCGACTGGACACCGGAAAAATCCGCAGAGCTTTCTGATATCCAGAAAGACCTGGTCTTAAAAGCTGCCGATATGCTCCGTCCGGGCGGAATGCTGCTTTATTCCACCTGCACTTTTTCCCCATGTGAAGACGAAGAAGTGGCAGCCTATCTTCTCAGACAACGCCCGGATATGGAACTTATGGAAATGCCAGGATATGAAGGTTTCTCCAGCGGCCGCCCGGAATATGCCGGCACAGCAGACACTTCCGATTCCGAAA
>ENA-OQHA01000203-OQHA01000203.1-human-gut-metagenome-genome-assembly--contig:-NODE-203-length-32162-cov-5.193351_pt1 | contig 32162 bp, 44 predicted proteins | sample MGYA00242558_ERZ504707 | MGnify/ENA primary metagenome ERZ504707 (study PRJEB26092, sample SAMD00036197) | human gut metagenome | host: Homo sapiens | study: EMG produced TPA metagenomics assembly of... | reverse complement strand
GAGATGTGTTCAAGAATCGGATCGGCCGGCAAAACAGGGTTTCGATGCCAGCGAGCTTGCGATTGACCAGCGCCATGCCGAGCTCGTTCATAGTCGCCGTTCTGGCGCAGACCCTTGATGATAACGGTGGCGCGACCTTCTTGCAGTAGTCGGTGATCAGGCCGTCGGTGGAAGAAACGGTGACGTTCTTGCAACCGGCTTTGTCAAGGGCGCGGCGGATCACGTCGACTCTGGTGGCTTCGGAAAACATCGGTGTTTTCGCGGCGTTGACGGCCACCACCACATGCACCTCGTCGAAAAACCGCGCCGAGCGCTCGATTACATCCAAGTGTCCGGCGGTAACGGGGTCATACGAGCCGGGGCATACTGCGATAGTCATGCTTTATAGCCTACCGCTAGTGGTGTGCTTCGTGCTGCCGAGCGTGCATTGTTGTCGCGTCGGCGTATGAGGCAGTGTGTGCGGTGCCGTATGTGGCGTCGGTGTGGCGTCGTGTGCGGCATTGTATGTGGCATTGTATGTGGCGGGGTGGCGTGATGCGCGACATGGGTGTGTGGAGGTGTGCGGATTACGCGCCACTGGGTTTCGCGGGTAACGACGGGAATCTATGATGGAGTGCAGTCGAATCGTTGAATGCGAGGAAAGAAGTGCACCATGACTTTTGCCGAGATGTTCGTTGATGATGCCGAACCGCTGCGCAACCCGGACCAAGGTGCCGGCACGTCGGTGCTGGAGCGTCCGGAGACCAAGGAGTCGCCGGTTCGTGACGATGGTGGCGACGCCGATCGTTTTGCGCACTACGTATCCAAGGACCGTATCGCTGAATCGCGTGCGACCGGTCGTCCGGTGGTCGCCTGTGCGGTAAGGTTTGGGTCCCCAAGCACGACCCGTCCAAGTACCGGTTTGCCCCGACTGCAAGCGGATTTATGAGGAAATGACGCGCTAAAGGTGGTACTTGGCTCCCCTCAGCGAGGGGAGCCAAAATGGTCACCGAGCCGAAATCTCGTCGATGAGCTTGAGCTCCTCGTCGCTGAAGTGGGTGTTCTTCAGCGCGCCGATGTTGTCGAGAATCTGCTGCGGCTTGGAGGCTCCGGTCAGCACGGAGGTCACCTTGCGTCGTGCAGCAGCCATGCCAGGCTCATCTCGGCCAGCGTCTGGCCGCGTTCGGCGGCCAGATTGTTCAGATCCATGACCTGCTTGTGCAGTTTCTCGGTCAGAGCGGAATCGTTGAGGAATCGCGGATCGTGAGCCATGCGGCTGTCGGCCGGAATGCCGTTGAGATAGCGGTTGGTCAGCAGGCCCTGAGCCAGCGGGCAGAAGGTGATAAGGCCTTTGCCCAGCTTGAAGGCGGTCTCTTTCAGGCCGTTCTTTTCAACGGTGCGGTCGAGGATGTTGTACTTGTTCTGGTTGATGATGAACGGCACGTGCAGTTCTGCCAGAATTGCGGCGGCCTTTTCCATCGTCGGACCATCGTAGTTGGACAGACCCACGTACAGGGCCTTGCCGGAGTTCACGGCCTGAGCCAGCGCGCCCATCGTCTCCTCAAGCGGGGTTTCCGGATCCGGGTGGTGGTGGTAGAAGATGTCCACATAATCCAAGCCCAAGCGTTCCAGCGACTGGTCGAGGCTGGCGAGCAGGTACTTGCGGCTGCCGAGGTCGCCATAGGGGCCTGTCCACATTTCATAGCCGGCCTTGGTGGAGATGACGAGTTCGTCGCGGTGATGTTTGAAATACTTGGCGAGCAGCAGTCCGCAGTTCTTCTCGGCCTGGCCGGGTTCGGGGCCGTAGTTGTTGGCTAGGTCGAAGTGGGTGATGCCGTTGTCGAAGGCGGTGAAGACCAGGACTTCATCTGGTCGAATGGCGTGATGTCGCCGAAGTTGTGCCAGAAGCCAAGTGAGACGGCCGGCAACTTGAGGCCGGAGGTGCCGGCACGGTTGTAGGTCATCGTGTCGTAACGGTGCGGGTTGGGGGCATAGATGGCGGTTGGTTCGAACATTGAGTCTCCTTACAATGTCATTCTTGTTCTTACGAATGCTTACCTGCGATGGGCAAACCGACGCCGATTGAGCGGTATTCGTAAGTGTTCTTGGATACTATGGTTCCAGTTCAAGTGAACTTGAATGCAAACGGCTGCGACGCTTCGGCGTGTTGCCGCAGTAAGGAGTCATGATGTCCTACACCATTCGTCAGGTGGCCACGCAGTTCCATATGCAGCCTCTACGCTGCGCTATTACGAGGATCAGGGATTGCTGACCAACGTGGAGCGCACCGAAACCGGCCAGCGCATATACGAAGACTGCCATATCGACCGTCTGCGCGCGATTTGCTGCTTCAAGAACGCCGGCATGACCATTGACGATCTTAAAAAGTTCTTCGTGTATGAGTCCAATGAGCCCGAGCATATCGATGAAATCCTTGATCTGCTGGAATCTCGCCGCGAATCCTTGGACGAGCAGCGCCGAGCCCTCAACGAGGCGGCCATGCACGTGCAGCGCAAGCTCCATTACTATGGCGACATCAAGCGTGCCATCGACGCCGGTGAAGACTGGCCGGATTGGCGCGAGTACAAAAACCGCGCCTATTCCATTGAATGTTGAGACCATCGAGTGCTGAGCTGGATGCCGGCTGGGCACTAAGACCAATGCGCGTCGATCGTGGGCGCGTCTATCCGAGTAAGGCCTTGCTCGGCAGTGCGCGGTCGAGCAGCCAGACAACGAGCGATATCACGAAGAACGCTATGGCCAGCTTGCCGCAGCTAATGCCGAACCCTTGCCAGCCGAGTGCGTCGAGGTTGATGAAGTCGTACGGATACGGACTGCCGCCGGCCGCCGGTCCGGACCCCGGCCAAATCGCCGCACGGGCCAGCACGAAGACCAAGTATGCAGGGAAGTACGCCAGCCACGAGAACATGTAATGCCAGCGGAAACGCCGGTGCGGGTCGAATAGCACGAAATCGATAACCGCCATAATCGGGGCGATTTTGTGCAGCATCGTATTGGTCATGATGCCAATAACCTGTGGCACGTATGCCGGGTCGTCCGGAGGCGTCAGGAAGAACGCCACCAGTGCGGTGACTATGGCGTACACAGTCAGGCACCCCTTAAGCCATGCAGGCGGCTGAATACCTTTGAGCAGTGTGGCCGCGCCGGACCACAGCATCACGATGCCCAGCACGAAACCGGTCTGGAACGTGAAATACACCCAGAACTGCGGTTTGGACCATGCCTCATATGTGCCCACGAAGCAGAAACCGGCGATCGCAAAGCGCCACAACGCCACGATGAATCTCATGCATCGAGTCTACCGCTTCGCCAGTGGGCCGTATGGTGCGGCTGGCGTATTGGCTGGTCGTGATGATTATGGTCGGTGTGACCGACCGCCATAGTGCCGATGAATATGACGATACTGAACCCGGCAATATCGAATCTGGCGATACGAGAATAAGACGAGCCCTTCCCGCACGGCTTTGCCCGGACTACACTTAGGTGCAACTTCACCACTTATGTAGGAAAGGCCTTGCAATGGTCGATTATTCGCCGGCTCTGATGACCGACATGTATGAATACACGATGCTCGACGCCGCTCTGAAAGACGGTACCGCCGACCGCAAGTGCGTGTTCGAGGTGTTCACGCGTCACTTGCCCGAAGGCCGTCGCTATGGCGTGGTGGCCGGCACCGGCCGCATTCTGGATGCGCTGGAACATTTCCACTTGGATGAAGCGGATCTGAAGTTCCTGGCCGACCGTCACGTGGTAAGCCCCGAGACCATTAAGTGGCTGGAGAACTTCCACTTTTCCGGTACGATTCGCGGTTACCGCGAAGGTGAGATGTTCTTCCCGAACTCCCCGATTTTGCAGGTCGAAGGCACGTTCGGCGAATGCACGCTACTGGAGACGTTGATTCTATCCGTGCTGAACTACGATTCCGCAGTGGCCTCCGCCGCCTCACGTATGGCGTCGGCAGCCAAGGATCGTCCTTGCATGGATATGGGCGGACGCCGCACTAACGAGTGGGCCGCCGTGGCCGCCGCTCGAGCTGCCGTAGTGGGCGATTCAAGGGTACCGCCAATCTGCTGGCCGCCCAGCTGTATGGTCTGAAGGCCATTGGCACCGCCGCGCATTGCTTCACGTTGGTGCATGATTCCGAGCGTGACGCCTTTGAATCGCAGATCGAGGCATTGGGCAAGAACACCACGCTGCTGGTGGACACCTACAACATCGAGGAAGCCGTGAAAACCGCCGTCGAAGTGGCCGGTCCCGAACTGGGTGGCGTGCGCATCGACTCCGGCGACTTGGCCGCCATGGCCCAGCGTGTGCGCAACCAGCTGGACGCCTGGGTGCCACGAACACCACCATTACCGTGACCAACGATTTGGATGAGTACGCGCTCGCCGCATTGCAGACCGCGCCGGTCGACTCCTATGGCGTGGGCACCATGCTGGTCACCGGCTCCGGCGCTCCCACTTGTGCGATGGTGTACAAGCTCACCGAGCGTGAAGGCGCTGACGGCACGATGGTTCCGGTCATGAAGAAGTCCAAGGATAAGGCCACAGTGCCCGGTCGCAAGTTGGCATTCCGCTCCTACGAATACGCGCTAGCCGAAGCCGAACACGTGATTTCCGGCTCGGAGGAGAAGCTGGCCGGTTTCACGCCCGAACCGACGTGGAAGAACCTGCTGGTCGATTTCGTGGACCACGGCCATATCGATGCGCAGTGGCAGGGCCATGACGCTATCATGCCGCCCACGACTACCACGCCAAGGCGTTGTCCGAACTGCCCATCACCGCGCAGAGCCTCATGAAGGGCGAGCCAGTGATTCCTACGGAGACTCAGGTTCTCTGACGAGAACTTTCGTCTCCATAGGAATCCGTCGCAGCATAGCTGCTCCCCTTACCTACGGACAGCCCACTGGGCTGTCCGCTTAACGGTTCGACCACAGAGACCAAAGTCCTCTGGCCGTATCTCACTGGCCGCATCCCTCTGGTTACATTGGCTACTCTTCCCTCTGGATGAGTGAAACTCTCAATGGTGATAACGCGGCGGGCAACGATGACGTATCAGAGCGGCGCGATGTAGTTCGATGATGGTTGACGAGTTGCTATCCAGGCATAGAGCGGATGGCGTATGCTGGGGCGCATGGTTGAAATCAAAGACATGCTTGGCAATCACCAAATAATTCGTGCCGACGGCCGCAAGGTCGACGAACTGCGCCCTGTGCGCATCACCCGCCACTTCACCGACGCCCCCGAAGCTCCGTGCTCATCGAATGCGGTAACACGCGCGTGATGTGCACCGCCACTTTTACTCCCGGTGTGCCGCGTTGGCGCAAGGACTCCGGCCTCGGCTGGGTCACCGCCGAATACTCGATGCTGCCGCGTGCCACCGCCGAACGCACCGACCGTGAATCCGTACGTGGCAAAATCGGTGGCCGTACCCACGAAATCAGCCGACTGATTGGCCGCTGCCTGCGTGGCGTCATCGATATGAAGGCGCTCGGCGAGAATCAGATTCAGCTTGACTGCGATGTGCTTCAGGCCGATGGTGGTACTCGCACGGCTTCCGTAACCGGTGCGTACGTGGCTTTGGTCGACGCAGTCAATTGGGCGGAGAAGCACCGCCATATCAAGTCCGCCAGCCGCGTGCTTAAGGACTATGTGTCCGCCGTATCGGTGGGCGTGATCAACGGCACTCCGATGCTTGACCTGCCATACATTGAAGACAGTCAGGCCATGACCGACATGAACGTGGCCATGACCGGTTCCGGCACCTTCATCGAGATTCAGGCACCGCAGAACACCGTCCGTTCAACCGTGCCGAACTCGGCACCCTGCTTGACTTGGCCGAAAAGGGCAACAAGGAACTGCAAGCCGCCCAGCGTGCCGCTCTGTCCCTAGACTAAGCCAGCTCCCCTGACAAGGGGAGCCTTCTTAAAGGAGAACCTCATGCAAATCGTCGTCGCAACCCATAACGAAGGCAAGCTTGTGGAAATCCGCCGCATTCTCGAAGAGGATCTTGGCGCGGATGCCGAAAACATCGAACTGGTGTCCGCTGGCAGCCTTCACCTGCCGGATCCGGTGGAAACTGGCGTCACCTTCCAGGAGAACGCGCTACTCAAGGCCCGCGCTGTGGCCATCCGTACCGGTCTGCCCGCTGTCGCGGATGATTCAGGTCTCATCGTCGATGTGATGGGTAACGCTCCGGGCATTCTGTCTGCTCGCTGGGCGGGTGCTCACGGCCACGACAAGGCCAATAATGCGCTGCTGCTCGCCCAAATCGAAGATATTCCGGATGACAAGCGTACCGCGCGCTTCCGTTGCGCCGCCGCGCTGGTGGTCCCGGACACCGAGACCGGTGCCGACGTGACCGGTGGAGTGGCTGCCGACGGCATCACCGTTCACACCACGGCTGCCGCTGGGAGCCCTGCCCCGGTGCATGCTCGATACGCCATCAAGTCGGAGACAGTGGAGCTCGGCGACATGCCGGGTCGCATCATCCGCGAGGCTCGTGGCGAACACGGTTTCGGTTACGATCCGCTGTTCGTCCCGGACGATCAGCCTGCCGGTCGCGTCAGCACTGAGCCTGACCATGAAGCGAGCCGCTGACCAGCGCCGAAATGACTCCGGCCGAGAAGAATGCGATTTCCCACCGAGGCAAGGCGCTGAAAGCCTTGGTCCCCGCCATCGAGGCCCTGCTGCACTAAGTCGTCTAGGCTGTCTAGCTGCACTGAGCCGCGACTAAGCCACAGTTGAGTCGCGGCTCAGCACTCAGCCCCCGAATCGGGCGAGTGTCTAGCAAGCGCCTATGACCTAGCAAGGGCGATACGAAAGAAGGCCGGCGCTTAGTGCGTCGGCCTTCTTGATGAACAAGAGCCACCCGATAGAATCGAACTACCGACCTTCCCACGAACGAGGGGGATGCTCTACCACTGAGCTAAGGTGGCGTGGCTTCAAGAGCCAAGTAGAGAATATAGCACTGCGTTTGATTCACTGCAAGCCGGACATTCATCATCTTTGGGCCATTGTTCTTTGGACCGGGCCATTGTTCTTTGGACCATCGTGGCGGCAATAGTGCGAACGATGTGCACACTCATCTGCTCGGCCGCCATTCGTCGTGTGCGCGCTATGCTAGCATGGTGAGCCTGATTGACTCGGAGGCAAAGGGAAGCATGCGTGATTTTGTGCTGGTGAAGTTGACAGACGAGGAGTTCGATGATTTCTCCGCCAGGCATCCACAAGGCAATTTCCAACAAACCTCGGCGATGGGACGCCTTCGCACCGCGCAGGGGATCGACGTCGAATATTTGGCCCTCAAGGAGGGCGAGAAGATCGTCGCGGCGGCACTGTTCGAAACTCACCGCTCTCGATTCTCTACATTTGCGGTCATCCATGATGGCCCGATGTGCGACTATCACGACACCGAAGCATTGACCTTCTTCATGGATGCGCTGAAACGCCATGCCAAGGCAAAGGGTGCTTCACAGCTGGAAATCACCCCTGAATCCCCGTATCGGCTTCGCGACACCAATGGAGCTTCTTTGCCGGATGACCAGAATGGCGCTCCCGACAATAAGCTGATAGAACAGCTCGAGGCGATCGGCTTCACTCATGGCGGTTTCACCGTGGGCTACACGGCGGTTCCGCGTTGGCGCTACCTCAAGGATCTGACCGGCATTACCGATGAGAAAAGTCTGCTGAAGTCCTATGACAAGCGCACCCAGTGGAGCGTGAAGCGTGCCCAATCGATGGGTGTGCACGTGCGTGAGCTGTCGGACGACGAGCTGGGGGTATTCGCACGAATCGAGCAGCAAACCGCTGAACGCCGTAGCTTCGAATACCGTGGCGAAGCATATTTCCACCGTTTCAAGGAAGCGTTCGGCAGCAAAGCGCATTTTATGGTTGCCGAGATCCACATCGACGAATACGTAGCGGACATGACGTCCAAGCGTGAAGCGCTTTCGGCCAAGGTGGCGGCATTGACCGCCAAAAACGCCGAACACCCCACCACCAAAACCGAACGTCAGCTGGGGGAGGAGACCCGCAATCTGGCGGCAGCCGAAAAGCGCCTGAACGAGGCGGCCGAGTTCGCCAAAGACGGGGATGTACTGCCGGCTGCGGCATCACTATTCGTGGAGCATCCGCGCGAGGTCATCTACCTGTTCTCCGGTAGCGTCGAGCAGTACAAGCCCTTCTACGCCTCCGCGCTGATTCAGCATGACGCGATGCTGCATTTCTGCGTGGAACACGGGCTGTCTCGCTACAACTTCTACGGCATCGACGCGTCTTTGATGATCCCGATGACGAGGGGCGTGGTGTACTGGAGTTCAAGCAGGGCTTCAACGGATATGTCGAGGAACTTCCGGGCGAGTTCGTGCTGCCGGTCAAACCGGTCGCCTATGCCATGAAGCAATTTGCGCACAAGCTGCTGTCGCGGTAAACGGACGCAGCACACAGGCCATTCCAGAGCCCAGAGTAACGATCAGAGTAACGACAAGTAAGAAGGTTCGATTATGACGCAATCCGATGCAGGCGTCGCCTCGCTCACCCCTACCAAGATCACTCCTGCCGAGCTGGATGCGTTCTCCGCAGCTCAAGTGCAAGGTAGTTTCCAGCAGACCTCGCAGATGGCCGCCATGGGTGCGTTCAACGGTCCGGTGGACTATGTGGGTGTCAAGCGCGGTGACAAGCTGATTGCCGCCTGCTACGTGGTGTACACGCGGTCCCGTTTCGGTTTGGAAGGCTCGGTCTGGTGCGGACCGCTGTGCGATTATGACAATCCACAGGTGTTGAGGCGATGACCGAAGCCCTGCGTCGTTCGGCCAAGGCCCATCACGCCATCAGCGTATCCTGCTGGCCGGCCGCAGTCTACCGTCTGCATGATCTGGACGGCAAGCCGACCAGCGACCCGGACACCACGATGATGGACAACATGGCCCGCTTCGGTTGGAAACATGGCGGTTTCACCGTGGGCTACGAATCCGTGGTGAACCGCTGGAACTTCGTCAAGGGGCTTGACGGCATTCATAACGAGAAGGAACTGCTGGCCTCGTTCTCCAAGTACCGCCGTAAGAACATCCGCATCGCCCAGGATTCCGGTCTGCGCGTGCGCCGACTGGAACGCGGCGAACTGAGCACTTTCGTCAAGCTGTGCGATATGAGCGCCGCACGTCAAGGCTTCAAGAGCCGCGATCTGGCCTACTATGAGCGTCTGTTCGATACCTTCGGCGACCTGATCGAGTTCAAGGTGGTCGAAACCCATTTCGACGAATATCTGGACACCCTGCAATCCAAGCTGAATGCGGCCTCCAAAGACAAGCGCAACCTCGAACGCCTGCTCCAGCGCGCGCAACAGCAGCCGGAAGGCACGGCCAAGAAGGGTGCTTCCGACCCGGCAACGCTGGAAAAGCGCATCGCCACCGCAGACAAGAAGATTGCGGCGCTGGAAAAGACCATCGGCGAAGTCAATGGCATCATCGCCTCGGACGGCCCGGTCATTCCGGTGGAAGCCGGCGTCTACTTCTGGCATCCGAACGAGGTCGTCTGCCTGTCCAGCGGCGAGGACGATCGTTTCATGGATTACTACCCGTCTTCCCTAATCCACTTCGAGGCGATGCTTGACTGCATCGCCCGTGGCGTGGAGCGCTTCAACTTCTACGGCATTTCCGGTATTTTCGACGCCAACGATCCTTCCTACGGCGTCTGGCAGTTCAAGACTCGCTTCGGTGGATTCGTGGAAGAGCTTCCGGGCAAGTTCACGCTGCCGGTGGACGGACTGCGCTTCGGTGTATCCGAAGCAGCACACAAGCTGCTGCATCGCTGACAAACAGTGGCGAGCACGGACACAGAAATAAGGCACAGGTGACGACGAGATGAGCGCGACTGCGAATCGAACAGATACGACGTATACGTTTGGCGTGATTACGCCCGAAGAGCTCGACCGGCTTTCCGAAGCCACAAGCCAGGGCAGCTTCCAGCAATGGTCCGGGCAGGTCCGTCTTGCCAAGATTCGTGGGCATGAAGCCGAATGCGTTGGCGTGTGCGACGCATCCGGCAATCTGGTAACCGGCTGCGTGATTCTGTACCTCAATGGTCGTTTCGGTGCAGATGGCTCCGTATATTTCGGCCCCATCGGCATTAGCGATGATCCGGCTCTGCTGCGGGCCATAACCGAGGCGATTCGCGAATCAGCCGTCGCCACCATGCTGTTTCCGTAGCATGCTGGCCTAACGTCGCCTACCGTCTGTATTCCTCGAACGGGCAGCCCGACGGCGAGCCGAACGATGCACTGCTGACCGGATTCGCCGATGCCGGCTGGACGCATGGCGGATTCCATACCGGTTATGACGTGGTCTGCCAGTGGATGTACGTCAAGGATCTCACCGGCATCACCAACGGCAAGGAACTGCTGGCGTCATTCGGCAAACGTGCTCAGTGGAGTGTCAAGCGGGCGCAATCGATGGGTGTGCACGTTCGCGAAATCGGCCCCGACGAGTTCGACGTGTTCGCCGATATCGAACGGCGGACCGGTGAACGCCGTGGGTTCGCGACGCGTGGCGCAGACTATTTCCGCCAGTTCAAGCAGGCGTATGGCGCAGATGCGCATTTCATGCTCGCGGAAATCCACATCGCCGAATATGTGGCGGATATGACCGCCAAGCGCGAGGCGTTGCAGGCCAAGGTAGCTCGATTGCAGGCGAAATACGATGAACGTCCGACCACGCGTATCGAACGTCAGCTGGGGGAGGAATCGCGCAATCTCGCGGCCGCCGACAAGCGTCTGGCTGAGGTGGAGGGATATGCCAGGAAGGGCGATGTGCTGCCGGCAGCGGCTTCAATGTTCGTCAGTCACCCCAATGAGGTGGTCTATCAGTATTCCGGTTCGTTGGAGGAGTATAAGCCGTTCTACGCCTCGGCGCTGATTCAGTACGAAGCAATGCTGCATCTGTGTGTGGAGAAGGGCGTGCCCCGCTACAACTTCTACGGCATTTCCGGCGTGTTCGACGATCCGGACGACGAGGGCCGCGGCGTGCTGGAATTCAAGCAGGGCTTTAACGGCTACGTCGAGCAGATGGTAGGCAAATTCACGTTGCCGGTGGATAAGTTCCGCTTCGGCGTGAGCAATCTGGCGCACAAGCTGCTGCGCCGGTAGCAGCTGCGGTCGGGGGACGAGCCTATGTGGCTGCGTCTCGTCTGACCGTGCACCCGCCGTGTGCCTACTTGCGCATTTGCTCACACGCCCATCAGCGCGTGAGCCACAGCCATCATCACCAGTGAAATCATCGCGGTGATTGCCAGCGAGAAGCCGGCTAGTTTGCGTTGCCGAGTACTTTGTCGGTGAACAGCGTGGAGAAAATGGCGATCGGAGCCAACGCGCAGATCACCATCACGGCGCGAATCGAAGCCGAGAACGGCAGCAGGAACCACGCGATCAACGCGAAGGCGACGCTGAACGGTATACGCCAAGCGATGACGGCCATGACTTCCTTCACGTCATGCTTGGATTGGGGCAGGTCCATGAGCATGCCCACCATCAGCATCGACACCAGCGCGTTGGCGCCGCTCAATGGCTGGGTTATAGAGGCGATCCAATCGGAAATCTTCACGTTGGCGACGGTCAACACGATCATGAGCAGATACGTGTCGAACGGCACCGAGCCGAAGAAGCTCTTGCCGATGGTGCGCAGCAATGCGCGGCGGGCAAGCCGTTTGGCGTCGCGATCCTTGGGCTTTTCGTACGGTAGGGTGGGAGCCGAACCGGCGTGTTGTTCGGCAAGTGTTTTGCCGGGCTGAATATGCAGCAGTTGCTGGGTGAGCACATTGGTGCCGGCGGCCACCATCACGCAGTTGCCGATATCGAACATCGCAGCCGGCACCACCGCGCCCGCACCCCAGAATGACTGGACGACCGGGAAAGAAAAACAGCCGAGATTGAAGCCGGCACCGTTGAGCATCAGGAAGGCGCGGTCGGTCACATTGCGCTTGCGGGTGGCCAGAAAGATGAACACGACCGGGATAAAAGCAAACAGGAATGCGAATACCGAAATAAGCAGCAGCGAGATGTCATGCGGATTGGTGGCGAACGAGTATACGATGGCACCGGGCAGCACGATGTTGAATTCCGCGGTTTGCAACACACGATAATCCTTCTGCCCGAACAGGCCGAACCGCTTGAACAGATAGCCGGTGAGAATGATCAGCAACAGGCCAACCGGCGTAAGAATGGCGGACATACACTTCTCTCCTTGACTCACACAGGCTCATGGCGCACAGGCTCAGACCCGCAATGCTGTGGCCCATTATATTTGCCGCCTTGGCATTGCCATATGTAGAGGTGTCCGCAAGGGCTTGCAGCTGCCGCGCGCATATACGAAAAGCCTCCCGGAAGCGTTGGCAATCCAATGCTTCCAAGAGGCTCAAGCCGGTGCGCGAGATGGGACTTGAACCCACACGTCAAAGACACAGGAACCTAAATCCTGCGCGTCTACCAATTCCGCCACTCGCGCGTGCATATCCGCGTTTCCACAGGTGTGGGAGATATGCAAAACCCTAGGCCGGACAGCCATTACAGACCGACCAGCCTAGGGCATCCGAGCCACTTGTCAGAATCGAACTGACGACCTGCTCATTACGAGTGAGCCGCTCTACCGACTGAGCTAAAGTGGCTTGGTTCGCGGAAGGCATTTCGCCAGCCGCGCACAAGAAGTTAAGTATAAGACATCCCCACGAAAAGTCCAATCGGCGGATTGGCGGTTGTGTCGCGACCGCTCAGTCGAAGATGACGGTTGCGCCGCGCCGCGAACTGTTCGATAATGCAAACGATGGCAATCCGACATCGCTGACTCATTTTGTTCTGTTCATGTCCGAATTTGTGAGTATTCTGTTTGGTGATACGGAGCGCATCCGAGCCGTGTGCAAGGGCGCTCCAGTCACTGATGAAAGGAATGGAATCCTATGGCCATCAATCCGCCCGTTGACGCCACCCAGACCCCTGAGTGGGCTGCTCTGCAGAAGCACTATGACGAGCTTCAGGTCGAAGGCGTGAGCCTCAAGAAGTGGTTCGCCGAGGACGCCGAGCGCGTCGAGAAGCTGTCCTTCGACGCCGGCGACCTGCACTTCGATTTGTCCAAGAACCTGATCAAGCCGGAAACCCTCCAGCTGTTCGCCAACCTTGCCAAGGCCGTCAAGCTCGATGAGCGCACCAAGGCTATGTACACCGGCGTGCACATCAACAACACCGAAGACCGCGCCGTGCTGCACACCGCGCTGCGCCGCCCGGTCGAAGACGAGGGCAAGTACATCGTTGACGGTCAGGACACCGTCAAGGACGTGCGCGAGACACTCGACAAGATCTATGCTTTCGCTGACGACGTGCGTTCCGGCAAGTGGACCGGTGTGACCGGCCGCAAGATCGAGACCGTGGTCAACATCGGCATCGGCGGCTCCGACCTGGGCCCCGTCATGGTGTACGAAGCTCTGAAGCCGTACGCCGACGCGGGCATCTCCGCCCGCTACATCTCCAACATCGACCCGAACGACCTGGCCGAGAAGACCAAGGGCCTCGACCCGGAGACCACCCTGTTCATCATCGTCTCCAAGACCTTCACCACCCTGGAGACCCTGACCAACGCTCGCGAAGCCCGCACTTGGCTGCTCGAAGAGCTCACCGCCAACGGCGCCATCGCCGAGGGCGACGAGGCTCAGAAGGCCGAGGCCATCAAGAAGCACTTCGTCGCCGTCTCCACCAACCTGGAGAAGGTCGAGGAGTTCGGCATCGACCCGAACAACGCGTTCGGCTTCTGGAACTGGGTTGCGGCCGTTACTCCGTCGATTCCGCCGTCGGCACCTCCCTGGCCGTGATCTTCGGCCCGGCCCGCTTCGAGGAGTTCCTGCACGGCTTCCACGAGATCGACGAGTACTTCGCCAACACCCCGTTCGAGAAGAACGTCGTGGTGCTGCTCGGCATGCTGAACGTCTGGTACCGCAACTTCTTCAAGGTTGCTTCCCACGCCGTGCTGCCGTACGACCAGTACCTGCACCGCTTCCCGGCTTACCTGCAGCAGCTGACCATGGAGTCCAACGGCAAGTCCGTGCGTTGGGACGGCACCCCCGTCACCTCCGAGACCGGCGAGATCTTCTGGGGCGAGCCTGGCACCAACGGCCAGCACGCCTTCTACCAGCTGATCCACCAGGCACCCAGCTCATCCCGCCGACTTCATCGCGTTCGTCAACACCCCGAACCCGACCAAGGACGGCGACCAGGACGTGCACGAGCTGTTCCTGGGCAACTACTTCGCCCAGACCAAGGCCCTGGCGTTCGGTAAGACCGCCGACGAAGTGCGCGCCGAAGGCACCCCGGAGGAGATCGTCCCGGCCCGCGTGTTCACCGGCAACCGTCCGACCACCTCCATCTTCGGCGTGGCCCTGACCCCGTTCGCAGTCGGCGAGCTCATCGCCCTGTACGAGCACATCACCTTCGTCGAAGGCACCGTCTGGGGCCTCGACTCCTACGATCAGTGGGGCGTCGAGCTCGGCAAGCAGCTTGCCAAGCAGATCACCCCGCCATCTCCCAGGACGACGACGCCCTCGCCGCCCAGGACGCCTCCACCCAGAGCCTGATCAAGTTCTACCGCAAGAACCGCGAGTTCTGATTCGCTTTGCTCGGTCAGAATTCGTGATTCGCGCGACCGCGGCTGTGCTGTCTGGTGGGCAGTCTGGCGACTGCCCACGTCGCGAGTTCTGATTCGTTCCTCTGGTGCCCCCTCGGGTGAGAGGAGCTGTCAGTGTAGCTGACTGAGGGAGTCTCTCTCACGACTAGTGCCCGACATCTTCGGATGCCGGGCACTTTGCATATACGGATTGCTGTCAGTCAGATGAGTCGAACATGGTCATATTCCGCTTCGGCATCTGTTTGCAGGCATAAAGGCACTATCTACCAACTCACGTGGCTGATTCGCTTATTCGCTTATTCGCCCTTATTCGCCTCATCCAGGCTCAGCAGATCGTCATCGGCATCGTAATCGAAGAGTTCGCCGTAACGGCCCCACTCCACGGCGATGGCGAACTGCTGATGCGCCTCGTCGTTGGCGTAACGGGCGCGCAGCAGGTCCAGCATGAGCTCGCCGCGGAGCTTGCCTTCCGCAGACTTCCGCAGTGCATGCTCAATGTTGTGCACCAGCGGCGCGTGTTCCATCGCCAGTGAGGCGAACACCTGCTTGGCGCGCAGAATGTCCGCCTTATGCCAGGAGTCGCCCGCCTCGGTGATTTGCACATGGCCGTCGCGTACCACGATGACGCGCAGCATCGTACCGGCATCCACCAGCGGGAACAGGTCGTCCACCTCGAACGAAAGAGCCGAGGCCAAATCTGCCAAGTCGATGCCGTGAGGATGCTCGGCAACCACATCCAGCAGACCGGCAAGCCCGCCCGGCGTGGCGTTGGGCAGCGGATGCTCCTTGATTTTCTCGATGGTCTTGGCGGGCTGAAGGTCTGATGCGTCCGTGACAGATGCGTCCGTGAGCGATGCCGATGGCGATAGAGCCTCGGCTTGTTGCGTAGGCTGCGAGGCCTGTCCGGTCAAAATCGCGTACAGTCGGTCCACCATCGCCTCGAATTCGACACTGTGACGGTCGCGCGGGCGCTGCAGATCAACCCGCACATCGGCAATCAGATGCCCCGGGTGCGAGCCCAACACCACCACTCGGTCGGCCATCTCCACGGCTTCCTCGATGTTATGTGTGACCATAAGCACCGACTTGATGCTGCGCTGTTCGCTCGACCACAGCTTGAGCACTTCCTGACGCAGGTTTTCGGCGGTCAGCACGTCCAGGGCGGAGAACGGCTCATCCATGAACAGCGCGTCCGGCCGCAGCACCAAGGCGCGTGCAATGCCCACGCGCTGCCTCATGCCGCCAGACAGTTCCTTCGGATACGCCGATTCGAAGCCGTCCAGGCCGATCATGTCGATGGCGTCCAGAGCCAGTTTGGTGCGTTCCGCACGTGGTACGCCGCGCGCCTTCAGACCGAGTTCCACATTGTCTTGCACGGTGAGCCACGGCATCAGCGCGAAGGTCTGGAACACGAGTGCGATGCCGGGATTCGGGCCGGTCAGGGCCTTGCCGCGATACTTGACCGTGCCGCTGGTCGGCTTGACCAGTCCGGCCAGCGCACGCAGGAATGTGGACTTGCCGGCACCCGAACGGCCCAGAATGGCCACGATCTCGCCCTCGTACAGGTTGAACGAGATGTTGTCGAACACGGTGAGTTCGGTGCCGTTGTCGGCCGTGAAGCGCTGGCCGACGTGCTGGGCTTCGATGATGGTGTTCTGCGGGGTCACCGCCCGCAGCGAACGAATGGTTTCCAGTGCAACAGTCATATTATTCTCCTTAAGTCTTTAGTTCAGTGCGAAACGGCGCTCGGCCATGCGCTGCAGCGGGTTCCAGAACAGGCGGTTGACGGCCACCACGAACACGCTCATCACGGTCACGCCGATGATGGTCCTCACGGTGTTGCCGCTTTCGGTGGCCTCGGCGATATACGCGCCCAAGCCGGAGGCGGTCAGCGTATGCCGTCCATAACTTACGATTTCCGAGACAATCGAGGCATTCCACGCCCCACCGGCCGCCGTAATGCCGCCCGTGACCCACGAGCCGAATACCGCCGGCAAAATCAAATCGCGCCACCGCTGCCAGCGCCCCAGCTGGAAGCTGCGCGTCATCTCACGCAGATCGTCGGGAATCTGGCTGGCCCCGGCGATCACATTGAACAGGATGTACCACTGTGTGCCCAACGCCATCAGCAGAATACTGCCCCAGTTGATATCCACACTGCACGCCACGAACCACAGCGTGACGAACGGGAACGTGAAGTTCGAGGGGAAGCTGGCCAGCACCTGCACAATCGGCTGCATAAACCGCGAAACGCGCGGATTCATGCCAATCATCGCGCCAATCGGCACCCAAATCACCGAGCAGGCGAGCGTGAGCAGCGCCACGCGCAGGAACGTCACCATGCCCAACACGAACGCCTGCCCGAGCTCGCCGAATCCCGCATCGCGATGAATCACCAGCATAAGCTGCACCAGTCCGAACGCACACGCTGCCAACACCAGTACTGTGAATACCACGTCAAGCGCGCGGCTGCGTGCGGACTTCACGTCCGCCGCCCAACGTCCACCGGTCCGACCCAACGGGCGGGTCAGCGTGTCGAACAGGTCGTCGACAGGCCTGAACAGCCAGGCCACCATCTCATCGATATGTGACTGACGAATGATGGTCAGCACCACACTGGTCTTGCGCACCGCCGACTCGCTTTGCGTAATGCGGAACTTCTCCGCCCACGCGGTCAGCGGCTTCCACAGCAGTACGTCGATAAGCAGCACCACCAGCACCATCGTCACGATGGCCCAGCAGATGGCCGCGAGATTCTCCTCGGCCGCCGCCTGTGCCACGAAGCTGCCGATGCCGGGCAACGCATAGGTGCGATTGTTCACCGAGATCATCTCGGAGGCGGTCAGGAAGAACCATCCGCCGCCTACGCTCATCATGCAGTTCCACAGCAGCGGAATCATCGCGTTCGGCACGTCCAGTGTCCAGAATCGTTGCCAGCGTGTGAGCTGTAGTGAGCGGGCCGCCTCGTCGAGTTCAGTTGGTTCGCTGGTCAGGGACCGGGTGAACGAGAACGCCATGTTCCAGGCCTGACTGGTGAAGATTGCGAAAATCGACGCGGCCTCCACGCCCAGCATCGAGCCGGGGAACAGCACCATCCAGATGGTGATGGTGGCCGAAAGAAAGCCCAGAATCGGTACCGACTGCAGAATATCCAACAGAGGAATCAGCACGCGGCTCAGGCGGCGGCAGCGCGCGGCCGCCGTGCCGTAGATGAACGTGAACACCAGTGAGAAGAACAGTGCCACGAACATACGGAACACCGAGCGCAGCGCGTAATACGGCAGGTCGGCGAGATTCGTACTGACTTGTGACGGCACTCCTTTCGGGCCGATCGGTTCGCCGATCGCCGGCAGAATCCAAGCGATCAGACCGAACAGCGCCAGAATACCGGCCGCGACCAGTACGTCGGAGGCCAGGCGCACGGCGAATGGTTGGCGGTCGGACGCGGCGGTGGAAGGGTTGCGGGCCGACGCATTTGGACGCGCGCCGACGCGATTGAATGAAAACATGGTCATGAAAAGACCTCCCTATGCATAGGAAAGACGAATTATGCAAGGGTTATCCGGGGAGCCAAGGAACACTACAGGCGAGAGCCCGACTTCCGGATAACGGAATATAAGAAAACATGGTCATCACCACCGCAACTATGACTGTTGCCGGCGGCGGAACTACTGGAATAATCACCGTCCATCGGACTCTCACCTCCTTCAAGCCGTGCGCTGAAACGCCAGATCAATACCATCGTCGGTATCCATGCGACCAGCAGGAGGGGCGGAAAGTATTCGAATCCGCCGATTCGAGCCATCGTTCAAGCTTCAGCATCGCAGGGCGGTGGAATTGCGTTAGTTCATGCCTTGATCCGACAAGAACTGCTGACCTGCGTGCAGTGTCTCCACTGTTAGCGGCAGCAACCCATATCCCTGCGGTAGCCTCGCCTACCGACGCTCCCAAGATAAAGCCCGCCTGCAGGTCTGTCAACTACGTCGCAGTGCCTTGGTGTTGGAATGCCATCCGACAGCCATTCTGTCCGCAATAATCCGTACAATTGACGATTGCTGTGTCGAGAAGTGGGCCGCCGCATAAGCCACGTCTCCATGGGTCCAGTCCGAACGGCCGCAAGGCCTGACTTTCGGCGGATCGGCAGGCTTCCCAAGGGCAAACCCGAGGGATAACGAGAACAGGCCAACGCACGTGATGCGCAATCGCGTGGATGGCCCCAGATCTGTGGCTGATATGCGGCAGCACTGAAGGAAAACAATGGTTAACGCTGTTGAGGCTTTTGACGCCAAGCACATGAAGCCGGCTGAGGAAATCCCGGCCTTCCGTCCCGGCGACACCGTCGACGTGAACGTGAAGATCCAGGAAGGCAACAACTCCCGTATCCAGACCTTCACCGGCGTGGTGATCGCTCGTAAGGGCGCTGGCGTGCGTGAGACCTTCGTGGTCCGCAAGATCAGCTTCGGCACTGGTGTGGAGCGTCGCTTCCCGGTGCACTCCCCGTCCATCGACTCCATCAAGCTCGTGCGTAAGGGCCGTGTGCGCCGCGCCAAGCTGTACTACCTGCGCGCTCTGCGCGGTAAGGCCGCTCGTATTGCCGAGCGCCGCGACAACTCCGCTAAGTGAGTCGATTCGCGGGTGCAATCGTGAGCCTGATGATGCAGGCGCGCGAATAAACCGTGAAATTCAGCCCGGAACCGTTTCGGTTTCGGGCTGTTTTCGTATTTTCCACGTATGATGGACGGGCGCCGGCACCCCTCATATCCGGCAGCATGAATCGCGAGGAGATGGTATGCAGGACGATCAGGATAACGGCGAATTCCCGATTTCCGACAATCCGGAGAGCAATCAGACCTCGTATGATGACGAGGCCGATGCCCGCGATTCCCGTACGTTCCAAGTCGCCGACCACGGCATCGCCCCGTCCCCGGTTCCCCCGGCACCGGCGCGCCCGGCGTACGCCGCTTCTTCCGCTGGCGCGAATGCCGCGGCAGCATCATCGATGGATGATGACCACTTCACCCTACGCGACTTTTTCCTGTGGTGCGGCGTTCCCGTGCTTATCGTGCTGCTGATTCGCATTTTCGCCGTCGGCTTTTACGAGATTCCTTCGCGCTCGATGATGGACACCATGGTGCCCGGCGATCGCGTGGTGACCAGCAAGCTCACCCCCAAGATCTTCGATCTGCAGCGCGGCGACGTCGTGGTATTCAAAGATCCCAACAACTGGTTGAACGAGGAGCAGAGCAGCGCTCCCGGTGGCGGGTACCTCATCAAGCGACTGATCGGCCTGCCCGGTGACGTGGTCGAATGCAAGGGCGCGGGCCAGCCGGTGACCATCAACGGCGTGGCCATCAATGAGACCTCCTACATTCGCCCCGGCGTGGACCCGAGCGCTTTCCCGTTCTCGGTGACCGTGACCGAGGGCCACGTGTTCGTCATGGGCGACAATCGCGCCAATTCCGCCGACTCCCGCTATCATCAGGATGACGGCGATCGCGGCTTGGTTCCCATCTCCGATGTGGTCGGAGTCGGAATCGCGAAATACTGGCCGCTTGACCGGCTTGGTGCGATTGATGACCACCACGAAGTCTTCAAGGACGTGTCTGACGCTTCCGGCTCGAATTCCTGAGTTTTTTTGAACCGTGTGAGTCTTTGAACTGATTGAGTTCCGGGCCGTCTGAATCCTGAACCATATGAATCCTAACCATTGTGAGACGATGGGAGCCGCGCATGATTACCCCGACACTTGACTTGGAACGCAGCCTTGCGGCCCAGGGCTATGACCTTATTACTGGATTCGATGAAGTCGGCCGCGGCGCGCTCGCCGGTCCGGTGATGGTCGGGTGCGCCGCCATCTGGGCCTGTGATTTGGCGCCGCTTGACGGCGATGATTCCGCCGAACTGTCCGGGCGGACCTACCTCGGCGTACCGGACGGCGTGGCCGACTCCAAGATGCTCACCGAACATAGGCGCGAGGCGATTTTCGACGAACTGCGCGACTGGTGCGCGGCCTACGCCGTAGGCCAGGCCAGCAACACCGAGATCGACGAATGGGGCATCACCTATGCGCTCGGCGTGGCCGCCCTGCGCGCGCTCAGCCAAGTCGAACGCGAACTTGGCTTACGGCTTGGAGGGGGATTGACGGCAAAAAAGGCTGCGGGGGAGATTGTGGAAGGTCGTCCGGGAGACTCCGTAGGGGAATCCATTGGAAATTGTGGGGAAAGCGTTCGCGCCCTGCCCAAAGTCGCCGGAATTCTCGACGGGCCGAGCGATTACATCACCAAGCGCTCAACACGTTCGACGCGCCGGACGTGCCGATTCCAGCCGATATAACGACCAAAGTCAAAGGCGACCAGCATTGCGCCACCGTCGCCACCGCGGCGGTCATCGCCAAAGTGACCCGAGACCGGCTGATGGTCGACCTCGCGCAAAGCAACCCACGTTACGCCGCCTACGAATGGGCTCATAACAAGGGCTATGGTTCCGCCGCACACCGTGCCGCCATCGCCGAACACGGGCCGACTCCGCTCCATCGTGTCTCATGGCACCTGACCTGAGCCGCGTGCGACACGATAGTGTGAGCGCTAACGCAAAACTGTTGTGGACGCGCTAAAGTCAGTATTGATTAAGGTACAAGCCTGGCCGTGCACGGATGCCGGCCGCCAGCGGGGAGGTTAGGTAGCATGGTGACCAGCCGCAAGCCAAGCAAACGTCCGTCCATGTTCGAAGTGGCCAAGCTCGCCGGAGTCAGCCACCAAACCGTCTCCCGTGTGATCAATGACTCGCCGGACGTTTCCGACGCCACCCGTGCGCGAGTCCAGGCCGCCATTGACCAACTCGCTACCGCCCCTCCAACTCCGCGCGCGCACTGGCTTCCCGCCGTTCGCGCACCATAGGCTGATCGCCGGAGCCTCAAATTCTTCGGCCCGATTTCCTCCATCTCCTCCATCGAATCCATGGCCCGCGAGCACGGTCTGTTCATGAGCGTGATGATGGTCCACGAGGCCTTGTGCGCGCAGGCCGACTTCGACAACCTGTGCGACACCTTCAACGAGCAGAACGTCGACGCCTTCATCTTCCTGACTCCGACCGACGTGATGTTCGCCGCCGCCTGCCGTGCGCGAGTCACTCAGCCGCGCGTCATCGTCACCGCCACCCACGGCCAAATGACCGTGCGTGAGGGATTGGGCCTTATCTCCACCGAAAACAAGCGTCGCACTGCGCTGGTCGGTATCGACCAGTGGGGTGCAATGGCCAAAGTGGTGGCCTTGCTGGGCGAATACGGGCACAAATCGGCTCTGTATTTTGCCGGTCCCAACGAATGGCGCGACGCCCACACCCGACTGGATGCGTGGCGCAAGCTCGCCGCCTCCCGATCCATCGATTCACAGATCGTGCGCTGCCATACGTGGGATGCCTCTGAGGCGTATGCGCACATGAATCATCTCATTGATGAGTATGGGCGTCGAGGCGCGGCGTTGCCCACCGCGGTCGTCGCCGCGAACGACAATCAGCCGTTGGCATCATGCGCGCGTTGCATGAGCATGGGCTTCGGATTCCGCAAGACATCAGCGTGGTCGGATTCGACGACATGTCTGGCGTGGATAACATGTACCCACCGCTGACCACCGTGCATCCCGATTTCGAGGGGCTCGGCGTGGCCGCCATGCGAGAGACGCTGCGCTTGCTGGGGGAGGGCGGCGAGCCGACCTTCCTGACCACCCAGCACGGCATGGGGCTGATTCCCGCCGAGGTGCGTGCCGGCGGTCCTTGGGGCCGGCTCCTCGGCGGTAAATTGGCGCTGTTATCAAACCGTTATGATGCGTGACACGGCATAAGTTGTGTCGAATGCGGGTTGTCGGTACAATGTTTTTTGGAAATTGTGAGCGCTAACACCCTCCCAAGGAAGGGGATAACAACGCCGGCGCTCCAAGGCAAAGGAAAGATATGGCAGCAACCGACAACGCGGCCGAGCAGGCCGCCCACATCGCCGAGAAGATTCGCGCTGGCAAGACCACGCTGGGCATCGAATTCGGCTCCACCCGCATCAAGGCCGTCCTCATCGACGACAACTTCCAGACCATCGCCTCCGGCGACTACAGCTGGGCCTCCCACTTGGAGGATGGTCTGTGGAGCTACACCACCGAGGAGATCTGGGGCGGTTTGCAGTCCGCTTACGCCTCCATGGCCAACGACGTCGAGACCGCCTATGGCGAGAAGCTCACGCACGTCGGCCACATCGGCTTCTCCGCATGATGCACGGTTACCTCGCATTCGACGAGCCGGCGAACTGCTGGTGCCGTTCCGCACCTGGCAGAACACCAACACCTCCGAAGCTCACAAGAAGCTCTCCGAGCTGTTCCAGTACAACATCCCCGAGCGTTGGTCCATCGCTCACCTGTACCAGGCCGTGCTCAACAAGGAAGAGCACGTCTCCAAGGTGGCTTACTTCACCACACTCGCCGGTTACGTGCACTGGAAGCTCACCGGTAAGAAGGTCCTCGGCGTGGGCGATGCCTCCGGCATGTTCCCGATTGACCCGACCACTCACACTTACGAAACCGCATTCATTGAGAAGTTCGACGCTCTGCCTGAGGTCGCAGCCCAGCCGTGGAAGCTGGAGAACCTGCTTCCTGAGCCGCTCGTGGCCGGCACTCCGGCTGGCGAGCTGACCGAGGAAGGTGCCAAGCTGCTCGATCCGTCCGGTGCCCTGAAGCCCGGCATCGTGCTCGCCCCGCCTGAGGCGACGCCGGTACTGGCATGGTAGCCACCAACTCCGTGCGCGTACGCACTGGTAACGTCTCCGCCGGCACCTCCATCTTCGCCATGGTGGTTCTGGAGCACAAGCTCAAGGCCCTCCACCCTGAGGTTGACTTGGTCACCACCCCGGCCGCGATCTGGCCGGTATGAGCCACGCCAACAACTTCACCTCCGACCTCAACGCTTGGGTCGGCCTGTTCGGCCAGTTCGCCAAGGCTATCGGCCAGCCGGTTGACGCAGGTATGCTGTACGGCACCCTGTTCCGCGCGGCCATCGCCGACGACGTGGACGCCAACTGCGGCGGCCTGCTGAACTACCCGTTCCGTTCCGGCGAATTCCTGGCCGGTCTGCCTGAAGGTCGCCCGCTGTTCGCCCGCAGCCCGAAGCCAACATGACCCTCGGCAACTTCATGCGCGCCCAGCTGTTCTCCGCGTTCTCCCCGGTCAAGATCGGCATGGACGTGATGACCAAGCAGGAGCGCGTGCAGGTCGACTCTCTCGTGGGCCACGGCGGCATCTTCGCCACTCCGAAGGTGGCTCAGAAGATTCTCGCTGCTGCCTTCAACACCCCGATCAAGGTCATGTCCACCGCCGCCGAAGGTGGCGCCTGGGGCATGGCCGTGCTCGCCAACTACCTGTGGAACACCAACGAGGATCACAGCAACCTCGCTGACTTCCTTGACGGTTGCGTGTTCAAGGACGCCCAGTCCACCACTGAGAAGCCGGTGGCTTCCGATGTGGTTGGTTTCGAGGACTTCTTCGCCTGCTTCACCAAGGGCCTGCCCATCGAGCACGCCGCCATCGAAACCATCAACCTCGAAGATAAGTAAGCCTTTCTGGCCTCCCTCTATTGAGGGAGGTCCTTGAGATTTTGAAAAAAACGTCCATCCATCACAGTGGAAAGGAAAACCAATAATGGCAACTTTGGCTGATTACGGCCCCGAGGTTCGCGCCGAGGTCAAGCAGGTTCGTGAGGTCGTCTCCAACCTGCACCAGCAGCTGATCAAGTGGAACCTGGTCGTGTGGACCGCGGGCAACGTTTCCCAGCGTCTGCACACCGCCGACCTGTTCGTCATCAAGCCCTCCGGCCTGCGCTACGAGTACCTGACCCCGTCCTCCATGGTCGTGTGCGACCTTGACGGCAACGTGGTCGACGGCACCGAAGCCCCGTCCTCGGACACCGCTTCCCACGCCTACATCTACCGCAACATGCCCGACGTCTACGGTGTCGTGCACACCCACTCCACCTACGCCACCGCTTGGGCTGCCACTGGTCAGAACATCCCGTGCGGCCTGACGATGATGGGTGACGAGTTCGGCGGCCCGGTGCCGGTCGGCCCGTTCCGTCTGATCGGCTCCGAGGCGATCGGCAAGGGTGTCGTCGAGACCCTCAAGAAGTACCCGAAGTCCCCGGCCGTCCTCATGCAGAACCATGGCCCCTTCACCATCGGCAAGGATGCTGAAGGCGCCGTCAAGGCCGCTGCCATGACCGAGGAAGTCGCTCACACCATGTGGGCCGCCCGTCAGCTCGGTGACATCATCGAGATCGACCAGGCCGACATCGATAAGCTCAACGACCGCTACCAGAACGTCTACGGTCAGCACTGATTTGATGGAGTGTCCGCCGCGTTACGGAAGGCCCGACGTACCTTCGTACGCCTTCGCCTTCCGCGCCTTGCGGACACACACATCAAATCAGCGCTGACTCCGCCAGCACGGTGGTGTCTTGGCTCCCCTCTCTGAGGGGAGCTGTCAGCGATAGCTGACTGAGGGGAGCCTCGGTCGGCGAATGAAACTTAAACAAACCCCCATAAACAAAGAAGTAAAGGAAGTAACCCTATGGTTATGGAAAACCCCTTCGAGGGCAAGGAAATCTGGTTCGGCGTTGGTTCGCAGGACCTGTACGGCGAAGAAGCCCTGCGCCAGGTCGCCATTCACTCCGCTGAAATGGTCGACTACCTGAACAACACCGGCAAGATTCCGGCCAAGATCGTCCTCAAGCCCACCCTGAAGTCCTCCGACGGTGTCAAGGAGTTCATGGTCGAGGCTTCCGCCAACCCGAACGTCATCGGCGTCATCACCTGGTGCCACACCTTCTCCCCGGCCAAGATGTGGATTCGCGGCCTCGAAGTGCTGACCAAGCCGCTGCTGCAGCTGGCCACCCAGCACCACAAGGAAATCCCGTGGGAGACCATCGACATGGACTTCATGAACCTGAACCAGGCCGCCCACGGCGACCGTGAGTTCGGTTACATCGTCTCCCGCCTCGGCATCAAGCGCAAGGTTGTCGTCGGCCACTACACCGATCCCGAGGTCGCCGAGAAGCTCGGCACCTGGCCCGCGCCTGCGCCGGCTGGGATGCTCCAACAACATGAAGGTCATGCGCTGGGGCGACAACATGCGTAACGTCGCCGTCACCGAGGGCGACAAGACCGAGGCTGAGCGCGTGTTCGGCGCCTCCATCAACACTTGGGCCGTCAACGAGCTCGTCGCTGCGTACGACGCCGTCAAGGACGACCAGGTCAAGGAGATCATCGAGGACTACAAGGCCAAGTACGACGTCGACCCGGCTCTGCTGGACGCCAAGTACGACTCCCTGTTCATCGCCGCCAAGGAAGAGGCCGCGATGGTCAACATGATGCGCGCCAACGGCTGCACCGCCGGCGTCGACAACTTCGAGGACCTCGGCGCTCTGCCGCAGCTGCCGGGCGTTGGCCCGCAGCGCTTCCCGTCCGAGTACGGCTGGGGCTTCTCGCTGAAGGCGACTGGAAGACCGCCGTCCTCGTGCGCATCGGTGCCGTCATGGGGTACGGCCTTGAGGGTGGCGCCTCCCTCATGGAGGACTACTCCTACAACTTCACCGAGGGTGACGAGCTCGACATGGCTCCCACATGCTCGAGGTTTCCCCGTCCATCGGCACCATCGCCAAGCCGAAGCTGGAGATCCACCCGCTGGGCATCGGCGGCAAGGCCGACCCGGTCCGCCTGGTCTTCTCCGGCAAGCCCGCCAAGGACGCCGTCGTGGTCTCCATGTCCGACGTTCGCGAACGCTTCCGCCTGCTCATGGACGTCGTCGACGTCGTTGAGCCGCAGGGCTCCCTCAAGGAGCTTCCGTGCGCCCGCGCCGTCTGGGAGCCGAAGCCGAGCCTGAAGACCGCTGTTGAGTGCTGGATCACCGCCGGTGGTTCTCACCACACCTGCATGACCACCTCCGTTGGTCGTGAGGCTTGGGAAGACTTCGCCCGCATCGCCGGTGTTGAGCTCGCCGTCATCGACGAGAACACCACCGCTCGCCAGTTCGAGAAGGAACTGGAGCTGTCCGAGATGTACCACCGTCTCAACAACCAGCACTGATTGGCGGAGCGTATACCGCCTTTCCTCAGGTTCGACGTACCTTCGTACGCCTTCGCCTTCGGACGGCGGTCTCCGCACGCGCCAATCAGCGCTGGCAAGCCAGCACTGATGACTAAATCAGTCTGCTGACTGCTACCGCTGAAAAGGGGCTGTTCCGGGAAACCGGAGCAGCCCCTTTTGCTGTTATCGGCAACTCCCCACAAACGCATCAAAAATCGCCTGCGAGCGTGGATCTACCTTGTAGAGAAACTCGGGATGCCACTGCACGGCCCACAGGAAGTGGCTTGCCGGCCGGTACAGGGCCTCGATCACGCCGTCGGGCGCGACGGCCATGACCTCGAGTCCAGCAGCAGGCTCACGAACCGCCTGATGGTGATAGCTATTCACCGCAATCTCAGTCTGCCCTGCGAACAATGAAGCCAGGGGAGTGCCGGGCACCAAGGAAACGTTATGTCCGAACGCATCGTACGGCGGATTCATATGGTGTTCGATATCGCTCGGATGCTGGCTTGGCAGATCCTGCCACAACGTGCCGCGCAGCGCTGCGTTGATGAACTGAATGCCACGGCAGATGCCCAGAATCGGCTTGTCCCAAGCCATTACAGCTGGCAGCAGAATCGATTCCATTCGGTCGCGCTCAGGAGAGAGCACCTCGCTACGGCCGGTGGCGGAGGCCGCTGCACCAACCATCGGTCCCACATCCGGCCCGCCCGTAAACAGAAACGCGTCAAACCGTTCGGCGCATTGCGCAAGAATGTCGGTGTCATCGGTCAGCGGCAACATGACGGGCGTACCGCCGGCCCGCATTATCGCCTCCATATATCCGGGCAGCATCCACAGACTATCGCGCCCGTAATCCATCAGCGGAGTCACCGCAATGAGCGGTCGATTCGTAGTCATGCCTGCCTCTTTTCGCCCAGGTGTTGTTTTCGTCGTTCTGCCGCGAATCGCTTGATTCAGTGGCCGATAATGCCGCCACTGTACCGAACCAATGTAACCGGTCGGCCAACATTATTTCGTTAGCCAGCCGCGACGAGATCGCACAATGTGCCAATGATGGGGGCATTCGGTGTGACCTTGTCAATGTTCGGGCCATTGCACTTTCAGCGGGGAAAGCATGCCCCGTCCGCGCATCATGATGAACGAGTAAGGTTGACGGGGAGGGAGAATCACATGAACCAGGCATGCGTACGCAACGACACCATCGACGCGGGCAACCATCATGGCCGACCGCAATACCGGTCGTTCCTGCGATTTCTGACATCGCAGGAACGCAACGTCATTTGGCTGTTGCTGGCCATTGCTTTTCTTCCGGTGGACGGCACCACGCTTGGCCTGTACGCGCCGTTCTGGTCGCCAATCAGTCCGGCGCTGTTCGCCGTGTACTGCCTATGCAATTGGCGGCAACTGCGCATCGCAGCCAACCGGTACCTGCCAATGTTCCTCCTACCGGTGGCCTGCATAATCCTGTCCATCCCGGGATGCTGAAGTTCGGCATCCACCTCAACGCCGCGTTCATGAGCATCACCGGATTGCTGGGCGTGCTCGCCACTTTGGGTGCGATCGCCCTTGCGTTCGACATCAAACGCATTCCGTGGCGTACGCCATTGCGGATTCTCATCGCATCATACTGGGTTCCTTCGGAGTGGGCGTCGTGCAATGCTGTCCATCCGTCTGCACGCCAAACCGTTGACCGACTATTTCTCGCACCTCATGTACCGGCAATACATCAGCGACAACTCGGTGTGGGGCGGCGGCCGTCCGCAGTTCCTGTTCGCCGAGCCCAGCTATATCGGCATGCACCTGTTCGGCATACTGCTTCCGCTCATGTGGCTCATGCGCGGGCGCGACCGCATCTACGCCAAACGGCTGCGTGACCTCATCGTCACGTATGCCGTCGGCGCGGTGCTCATGCAAGCCGGCACCAGAATCGTCATCGATTCCGTCGTGGCGTTGCTGATCGCCCTTGTGGCGCGCACCGATTGGCATGACGGCGCACGCCGCGTCCGGGGCATGCTGCAGATTCTCGGCGCATGCGCACTGGGCCTGCTGGGTGTGCTGGCGGATTCCAGACTCTCCGCCATCGCGGAGAACGGGGCCGAGGGAGACGGCTCGTTCTTCGCGCGGATCTACCAAAGCCTCGATCCGATATGCGGATTGCTCACCCATCCGTGGACGCTGCTCACCGGTTATGGCGCGGGCAACATCATCAATGCGGTGTGGGCCGGCGCGGCCAAAGCCGGACGGCTGCTGGACGGTCTTGGCATGAACGGCGGCGCGGCCACGGGATTCGCGGCCGGCGTGAACGCGGACACGGTGTGGACGATGTGCGCGTATACCAGCGTCATCGCCGAATACGGGCTGATCGGGCTGGCCATGCTGGTCGGAGCTCGATGGTCTGCATGACGCGCGGGAGGACGGTATGCCGTGGCGGTGCGGATGGCGCATCGTCCGACGGGCTGGCGCACGGTGTTTGTGTCACCGACGTTGCGACGTTGCTGATGTTGCCGGGGGCAATAGTGGTGATGGCGTTGCCGGCGCGGGTTCGGGCGAATCCGGCGTCTGGCACAAGACCGTCATCTGCTGGCTCGTCCTGGTCGCATACCTGTACATCCAATGCGAGAACTATGCGTTCGCCGCTCTGCCGCTCCTCGTGTTCGCCGCCTCGAAGGTGAGGCGCGAGCGCTGATTCCTCTCGGGCCGACGCATCGACGCGGCGAGATGGACCAAAATCCAGAATAAACGACATTTGCCGCTGTTCCGTTTTTCGCCCAAGGTGTATTTCTCCCCATGCCGCCCGCGGCGTGCGCTCCATGATGCGCGGCGCCCTGATCGGCGTGACCGTCTCGGCCGTGCTCGTGCTCAGTCTCATGCTGCTGCTGTGGATGAACGACCGCGTCAAGAGATGGGCATACTGGTGTCCCTTGGCGTCGGCAAGCCTCCCTGGTCGCCCAATACCTCACCGAGATGGTGCTGATCGGTCTGCCGTCCCTCGCCCTCGGCTGGCTGTGCGCGCAGGGAATGGCCCAATGGCTCGGCGCCACGGCGCTCCATTCCGTGAACGCCTCCGCGGCGAAGGAGCTGAGCAGCATGGGGCAGGTCGGCGGCGATCTTGAATCCAGCATGTCGGTGCGCACCCTGGATTCGCTCACGGTGTCGGTCGACGGGACCGCCATGCTGTACGTGGCGCTCGGATTGTTGGCGGTGATGCTGGTGTGCGTCGCGGTGGCGTGCATGCCGATGCTGCGCAAATCGCCGCGAGACCTGTCGGAGATTCGATGATGAGCATGAATGTGTGGAAGCGTGCCACGTTGGCGATCGTACGCAAGCCGGTACGTAGCGGCATCATCGGTCTGCTGATGCTGATGGTCTTCACGAGCCTGGTGGCGCAGGTCGGAGTCTCGACGGCCCTGCGTACCATGTCCGACGGCATCGGCGCGGGCATGGGCATAGGGTTTACCGTCAGCGCCGGCGAGAATCCCATTTAGCGCCGAGGAGGCGAGCCGGTTCTCGCGTATCCCCGGTGTGACGAAGACCGCCTATGCGACGAAGACCTTGGCGCAGGTGGATGGCGCGCGCCCGGTCATGCCCCGGCAGCCCCCGATTGGACTCCGATCTGGCCATGCAGGTCAGCGTGCTGGGCACCACCGATTCCTCATTGTCCGAGGAATTCCAGAGCGGCCTGTACCGCCTGGAGCAGGGCCGCCATATCTCGGGCGACGGCGACAATGTGCTGGTCCACCGCGACTTCGCGATGCAGAACGGCCTATCGGTCGGCTCGACATTCCGTCTCCGGCAGGAGGGGCGCAACGCCACGGTGCGTGTGGCCGGGATCTTCTCCGGCAACGTGCAGGCCCAAAGCCCCCTGCCCTCGGACACTTCCGAGAACCTCATCTATTCGGGCAGGCGAGTGACCTCCGCTCTGACCGGAAACGACCGGATCGGCATGATCCGATGCCTGTCGGATAATCCGCAGGACCTGTCCGCGGCGGTCAGTCAGGCCAAGACCATGGCCGGTGGCAAGTACGACGTCACCGACGATTCGGCCCGGCTCTCCGGCGTCCTGCAATCCGTGCAGACGGTGCGTGATCTGGTGTGCATGGTGCTGCTGTCCGTCTGCCTCGCGGACGTACTGGTGCTGGCGATGGCGCTGGTCTTCTGGATTCGCTCACGCATCCATGAGATAGGCACGCTTCTGGCCCTCGGCATCGGCAAGATGCGGATAGTCGCACAACTCGCCATCGAAACCGGACTCATGGCGGCGGTCGCCGCCCTGTGTTCGCTGGGCACCGGCGCCATGCTGTCGGGATACGTGTCTTCCCGACTGTTGCGCGATTCGGGCGTCGCGCCATTGGAATCGTTGCACGTGGAGGCCTTGCCGCCTGAGCAGACGGTGCTCATCCTGCTGCTCGGATGCGCGGTCATCGCCGTGGCCCTTGCCGTGTCATGCGCCGCCGTGCTGTCCAAATCCCCGAAATCCATTCTTTCCTCTATGCGTTAGGAGTCACCAATCATGTCTAACTGTCTGCAACTGGACCATGTCGATTACGCCTACGGCGCGGCGAAGATCCTTGTTCTCTCGGATGTCAGCGCGGATTTCGAATCCGGGAAGATGTATGCGATCACCGGCCCGTCCGGCGCCGGCAAGAGCACGCTGCTGTCTCTGCTGGCCGGCCTGGACGCCCCCTCCCGGGGAGTGGTCCGCTTCGAGGGGGAGGACATCGCCGCATCGGGCTATGCGAAGCACCGTCGGGAGCACGTGTCCCTGGTGTTCCAGGACCATAACCTGATCGACTACCTCACCCGCTTGCCGTTGTAGATCTCGTTGTCGATCACATCGGCGAACACGCGATTGACGGCCGGGCGCACCACTTTCAGCGACGGTGTCAGGCACTTGTTCTCCTGCGTGAACTGCGTGTCCAGCACGGCGAACTTGCGTACGGATTCGGCGCGCGAGACCGTCGCATTCGCCTTGTCCACGTACTGCTGAATCTCCTCGCGCACCGCGGCGTTCGTGGCGAGCCGGTCGACCGGCGTCTCCGTGGACAGGCCGTGCGCGGGCAGCCACAATGCCAGCGACTCCGGATCGAGCGTCACCAACGCGCCGATGAACGGGCGCTGGTCGCCCACCACCACGCAGTGCTCCACGATCGGGCACTTGGCGATCTCTTCCTCCAGCGGAATGGGGGAGACGTTCTTGCCGCCGGCAGTAATAATAATGTCCTTGATGCGGCCGGTGATGACGATGTGGCCCTCATCATCGATCTCGGCCAAGTCGCCGGTCCTGAGCCAGCCGTCGGCGGTGAACGCCTCGGCCGTCTTCTCCGGCAGATTGTGGTAGCCGCGGAACACGTTCGGGCCCTTGACCTGCAGTTCGCCTTCGTCGGAAAT
>ENA-OQHA01000202-OQHA01000202.1-human-gut-metagenome-genome-assembly--contig:-NODE-202-length-32217-cov-5.846868_pt1 | contig 32217 bp, 32 predicted proteins | sample MGYA00242558_ERZ504707 | MGnify/ENA primary metagenome ERZ504707 (study PRJEB26092, sample SAMD00036197) | human gut metagenome | host: Homo sapiens | study: EMG produced TPA metagenomics assembly of... | reverse complement strand
GAAGATCTGGGGCAAACGAATGCTCGCTCTGGCCTGCGCGGAGCGATGCTGGTCCCGCTGGCCGCCTGCGGCTCGGACGCCGACGCGGCAAGATCCGGCTCAGCTACCTGAGCTGGGACAACGAGCAGACGTCCAAGCCGTACATCGACGAGTTCGAGAAGGAAACCCGGACATCAAGATCGACTTCAGCTACGCGCCGCCGACCAGCGAGTACATCTCCACGCTGCAGACCCGCCTCGTCGGCAACCAGGCCCCGGACGTCGTTCATCATCACCTCCGAGAATCGCGACGACCTCATCGACAACGGCTACGCCAAGGACCTGACCGACGAGTCGTTCATGAAGAACATCTCCCAGGCCAACAAGGACTTCGTCGGCCGCGACGGCAAGACCTACGGCATGTCGATCACCTCGTGGGCCTCCGGCATCGCTACAATAAGGATCTGCTCAAGCAGGTCGGCTACGACGAGCCGCCGGCGAACTGGGACGACTTCCTCAAGCTGTGCAAGAAGCTCAAGAACGCCGGCATCGAGCCGTTCCTCGAGCCGAACGCCGACGAGCCGAGCCGCTTCATCGACGCCTTCCAGGGATCCATCCTCGAGAAGAAGGGCGTGACCCGACCACGCTGTCCACGCAGGACAACCAGACGCCGGGCACCGACGAGCTCGAGGCCGTCAAGGAATACATCCGCCTGTACGATGAGGGTGGCGTGACCCGTGACACGGTCGGCATCAGCGGCGACGACATGAAGACGCAGTTCACCAACGGACAGGTCGCGATGATCGTCGACGGCGCGTGGGACTTTGCCACCTTCGAACAGGCCGGCATGAACTGGGACTTCGCCCCGATGCCCAAGCTCGGCGACGACTACACGCAGTACGCGCAGGGCTCCGCCTCCCCGGGGTGGGCGATCTACGCGAAGCTCGACGGCGACAAGCTCAAGGCCGCCGAGAAGTTCCTCACCTTCCTGTCAAGCAAGTGGGCGCTGCAGAAGCATAACGACGCCGGCGACGCTGTCACTGTCGACGGGTTCGACGCTACGGTGATGACGCAGTACCAGAAGGTCTACGATCAGGACATCAAGACCGGCAAGTACTACCTGCACACCAACTTCTATTCGAAGCCGGACATTCTCAAGAGCGAACTCAAGGCGCAGAACCAGCAGCTGGTGCAGGGGCAGATCACGCCCGACCAGTATGCCAAGAACATCGACGCCAAGGTCGCGGCCGCGCAGTGACCCGCAACAGATCGCACATAATCACACATAATCACACATAGATAACTACAATCTCCGGTTCGTCATGAACCGTGCGCATGGTAATGGGGCGGCCTGTCGGCTGCGGCTGGTCGCCCTTCGCATGCCCGCAATCGGATTTCGGTCATAAGCCAATGTCAAAGGAGGATGGCATATGAGCGCAACAATGCAAGGCTCGGCGGTCGGCAACCTGCCGCCGTTGGACGAAGACCTGTATCGTCGGCGTCGTCGTGCGCGTGGCCTGCATGAGGACGTGACGTCGTTCTGGTTCCTGCTGCCGATCCTGGCGGTGTTCGTGGTTCTGTTCCTGGTGCCGTTGGCACAGACCGCGTACTTCTCGTTCACCGACTTCAACGGTTACAGCATGGACATGAACTGGGTCGGTCTGGACAATTACAAGAAGGTGTTTACGGATCCGTCCACCCTGCAGGGCCTGGGCTTCACGATCCTGTACGCGATCGTGGTGATGGTCGGGGTGACCGTGATCGCCATTCCGCTGGCGGTCATCCTCAACCGCAAGTTCGTCGGCCGTGATTTCGTGCGCTCTGTGTTCTTCTTCTTCTCGGTGCCGTCGCTGGCCATCATGGGCATGGTGTGGAAGTACATCTTCTCCCCGATGAAGACCGGCGTGGTCAACAGCGTGCTCGCGGCGTTCGGTTTGGGACCGGTGCCGTGGCTGTCGAACAACTCTCTGGCGAAGTTCTGCGTGATCTTCATCGCGATCTGGGCGCAGATCGGCTGGCATGCGACCCTTTACTTGGCGTTCCTGCAGGCGATCCCCGCGGACCTGTACGAGCAGGCGACCGTGGACGGTGCGAACAAGTGGCAGCAGTTCGCGCATATCACCCTGCCGCAGCTGATGCCGGGCATCGTGACCTCGACGTTCCTGCTCATGTCGGGCGGCCTGAAGGTGTACGACCTGCCGTTCACGATGACCAAGGGCGGCCCGGGCTATTCGACGTACACGGTCACGCAGTCGATCATCCAGCAGGGCATCGGCCAGTCGCAGTACGGCATCGGTTCCGCGCTGGCGGTCCTGTTCTTCATCGCCACGGGCGTCGTGGTGTTCCTTCAGATGGGCATTTCCAACCTGATCTCGAGGAGGTTCGAGTAAATCATGGGCAACAAGGCTTCTTCCGTCACGACCGCGCCGAAGGGCATGAACTTCACGACGCGCAAGAGGATCGGTTCGGCGGTCACCAGCGTGGTGATGATCCTGATCGCGCTGGTATGCGCGGTTCCGCTGTGGTACATCCTGATCAACACGTTCAAGACGATTCCGGACATGTCCGCCAACCCGCTCGGCCTGCCGAAGGAATGGACGATCAAGAACTACATCAACGCGTTCGAGACGGTCCCGGTGTTCCGCTCCCTGCTGAACACGTTGATCGTCACGTTCTTCGCGGTCGTGATCCAGGTGCTCGTCGGCGCCCTGGCCGCATACGGCATGATCCTGCGCAAGTCCACGTTCACCGCCGCGGTCGGCGCGATCCTGATGGTCGCGTTCGTCGTGCCGGCGCAGACGACGCTGATCCCCCTGTACCGCATGGAGGCGAACGCGCACCTGGTCAACACCTTGGCCGGACTGGTGATTATCTACCTGGGCGGAGCGGTGTTCTGCTACTTCCTGATCGTCGGTACATGCGCAGCCTGCCGTTCGAACTGATCGAGGCGGCACGCATCGACGGCGCCGGCCCGCTGCGCATCTTCTGGTCGATCGTGATGCCGCTGATCCGCCCGATCCTGACGACCGTGGTCGTGTTCCAGACGATGGGCACGTGGAACGACTTCATGAACGCGAATGTGTTCCTCTCCAGCTCGGAACTGCGCACAATCGTGCTGCAGGTGTACAACGCGGTGGGCCAGTTCTCGACCGATTGGCCGAGCTTCATGACCATCACCGTGCTCGCCCTGCTGCCCGTGTTCGTGTTCTTCATCTTCTGCCAGAAGTGGATCGTCTCCGGCCTCGTCGCCGGTTCGGTCAAGGGCTGATCGGCTGATCGACTAGTCGGCTGGCTGATCACGGTATTAATTCCGGCTCCCACTACGCTCATATCATCTCCTTCCGCGGCGTGTGGGGAGCCATGTTCTTCACCAGATAGGAATTTCCCATGGGTACTGTTGGCACTGTGCTACAAACATCGCCAAAACCGAGAGCCGTGCCTCGTGACGGCCTTCCTCATCGCGTGAATAACGCGGTACTGACCACTAATCCGCTGCGTAGGTATTGCGCCGACCCGAATCTTGCCATTTTCGATGGCCGATATTTCCTGTACTGCACCGATGACGGTGTGGATAATTGGGACACCACCGCGTTCAGTGTGTATGTGTCCGACGACTTGGCCACATGGGAGCGATATCCGGCGCTCGACTTGCGCGACGTGCGTGGTGGGATGGCTCGGATGGTGCTTGGGCGCCTTCGTGGTACAGCGCGCGGACGGCAAATACGTGTTCTACTTCGTGGCCGGTTCCCAGATCGGCGCCGCTGTGGGCGAATCCCCGTGCGGGCCGTTCGTGCCTGAGCCCGAACCAATCGTGCGCGAAGGTACGTTCGATTGCCACACCATTGACCCCGGCGTATACGTGGAGGATGATGGCACCCGGTACTTCCTGTGGGGCAACGGCATAGCTTGGGCCGCGCCGCTCAATGAGGACTGTCTGTCGTTCGACGAATCGCGCGCTTTCAGCTGGGTGCCGGGCGATTTCCGTGAAGCCATCTGGATTCACAAGCGCAACGGCATCTACTACGCCAGCTGGTCGGAGAACGACGCCCGAGAGCCGGAATACTGCGTCAAGTACGCGATGGCCGAATCGCTGCATGGGCCCTGGAGCGAACCGCGCGTGCTGATCGAACAAGACCCGGCGCGCAAGCTGTATGCCACCGGTCACCATAACATCGTGAATATTCCCGGCACCGACGAATGGATTATCGCGTATCACCGGTTCGCCTACAATCCGGCCGGTCGCTGGGCTGGAGGCGATGGCTGTCATCGCGAAGTGGTATTCGCGCCGCTTGACTACAATCCTGACGGCTCGCTGGTTCCCGTCCGCCCGCAAGTTGGTTCCTACGTGCGTTCGCTGACGTTCTGACCTGTAGGCTGTCTGTCTCTGTCTGTTCGTTGTCTTCGCCTTGCTTGCATTTTTGTACGTTTTATCTGTTTCGTGAGTTTCGTGCGTTCTGCGGATTTCACGCGTTTCGCGCAGTGCCGTACGCTGATCACCATTCAGCGTGCGGCACTTTTGCGTATCTCACGTGTTGCGGGAGATGCCGATTCCGTCGCACAATACGTAAAACGTGAATGAACCACTCACTATGCTGGGTTGTTTGAGCGTGATATGACATGCGCCACTTTCCCGGGAATGCGTTGCGAATTGGACCTGTTCGGAGGTGTGCAGCGACGCATTCCGGGGAATGTTGCGCTTAGAGAGCCGCGTATCGTTGCTAATGCGGGGAACACGCAGAGTTGCGGGCCGTTGCGATTAGACGCAGGCCGTCTAGACTAGTACGCGTTTGCGAAAGTCGAACGTGCTTCGACCGATGAAGGAGAGCTTCGGTCATGCGGCCAATGACAGGCGCAGTGCGAAGCACGGCTGATCGTGAATCGCGGCGGCAGCGATTGCCGCGTGCGGCGCAGGAGCATGCCGCACCATACCACAAGCAAACAATCCCCAAGAAACGGTGATCTCCTCACATGTACGTCGATCCGGGAATCAATACCAGCGCAAGCATCTCAAATGGGTGCTGCCATACTGCAAACCAGACCTGCCCCGCGTGGTAGGCGCGCTTCTACTGTTCATCGCAAATAACACGATGGCCCTGACCATTCCGATTCTGTCCGGTATCATCGTGGACCGCGTCATCGTCGGCGGACATGTCGACGAACTGCCACGTCTGTGTGGACTGATGATCCTCATGACCATCATCCGCGTGGGCGCGCGATACGGCTACCAGATGTGGATGGAGCGTTTCGGCCAGAACTCGGTCTACCGCCTCGTCTCCGACGAATACGAGAAGCTGCACGAGCTCGACTTCACGTATTTCAACCACACACGCACCGGCGACATCATGAGCCGCCTGACCTCCGACACCGACGCGATCCGCCACTGCCTGAGTTGGGTGAGCTATCAGATCGCCGACTGCGTGGTCATGTTCGTGGGCGCCCTGTGCGTGATGTTCGCTATCGATTGGCGACTCGCGCTCGTCCTGGCCTGCGTCACGCCGTTCATTTTTGTGCTCACGCGCGGCCTGTCCACGCACGCCCACCCGCTGTTCTTCGCCATCCGCAACTCGCTGGCCTCCCTCAACTCCATGGTCGAAGAGAACATCGAGGGCAACCGTGTGGTCAAGGCATTCGTGCGCGAACCGTACGAGACCGAAAAGTTCGACGAGCACAACGACGATTACATGCAGTGCAACATGGCCTTGGCCTACAACTCGCGCAAGTACATGCCGTGGCTGGACGGCCTCGGCTTCTCGCTGCAGCTCATCACCCTCGGCCTCGGCGGCTTTCTGGTCATCAAGGGCTACATGACCCTCGGCAATCTGGTGAGTTTCAACTCCTTCCTGTGGATGATCGACGGCCCGGTGCGCCAGTCCGGCTGGCTGATCAACGACTGGCAGCGATTCAACGCCAGCTGCATCAAAATCCGCAAGCTGCTCACCGAACAGCCGCGCATCGTGGAGAAGCCCGACGCGGTCGAAGCCGTCAAGCAGGCGGTCACGATCGTCGAGCAAGTCAAGCACGATGATGAGGCTACCGGGGCTACCGGAGCGCCCGTGGCTTCCGGAACATCCGGTGCCCAGCAGTCCACCGAACGCAAGTCCTGCCCGCTGCACATCAAGGGCGACATCCGCTTCGACCACGTCAGCTTCGCCTTCCCGGACGACCCGGAGACCCCGATCCTCAAGGACCTCGACTTCACCGTGCCCGCCGGCTCCAAGCTCGGCATCCTCGGCGAAACCGGCGCGGGCAAGTCCACGCTCGTCAGCCTCATCTCCCGCTTCTACGACCCGACCGTTGGCCATGTGCTCATCGACGGCATCGACGCACGCGACTGGCCGCTGGCCACCTTGCGCTCGCAGGTGTGCATCGTGGCGCAGGATACCTTCCTGTTCTCCGACACCATCGGCGGCAACATCGGTTTTGGTGCCAGCGGTGATAGCGACGACCGATATATCCAGAAAATGGCCCAGATCGCCGGCGCGGACAATTTCATCAGGTCGATGCCGCAGGGTTATGACACCGTCGTGGGCGAACGCGGCGTGGGCCTGGTCCGGCGGACAGAAGCAGCGCCTGTCGCTGGCCCGCGCGCTCGCGGACAATCCGTCGATCCTGATTATGGACGATACGACCTCGGCCGTCGATATGGAGACCGAGGCGGAGATCCAGAAGCACCTCAAGGAGATGGACGGCGGCAAGACCATCGTCGCCATCGCCCACCGCATCTCGTCGGTCAAGGATTCCGACTGATTCTGGTGCTCGAGCACGGACGTATCGTCGAACGCGGCACCCACGCCGAACTCGTGGCCGCACACGGCCGCTACTGGGACATCTACCACAAGCAGCTCGGACTCCAGTCCGGCGTCGCACAAGGTTTTTAGAAGAGGACTTATGGCACAACGCAATACATACCGCGAGGATGAGGAACTCGAGGAGCAGATCAACTTCCGGGACATCCTGCGCGTCGGCAAATATCTCAAACCGTATATGGCACAGGTGGCGCGCATTCTCGTCGTCGTCATCTCGATGAGCTGCATCGTCGTCGCCGTGCCGTACCTGACCAAGATCATGATCGACGAGGCGATCCCGAACAAGGACCTCGGCAAGCTCGGCATCCTCGCCGTGATCCTCGCCGCGCTGATCGTGCTGTACGAGTTCGGGCTGCGCTACCGCACGGTGGCGATCACGCGCGTCGGCCAGCTCATGCTCAAGGACATGCGCCGCGATATCTTCACGCATATCCAGACGCTGCCCTTCAGCTACTTCGATTCGCGCCCGCACGGCAAGATCCTGATCCGCGTGGTCAACTATGTGAACACGCTTTCGGACACGCTGAGCTCCGGTCTGATCAACGTGATCTCCGACGTGTTCACCTTCGTGATCACGCTGATCGTGATGTTCGTGATCGACTGGCAGCTGGCCCTGTGGAGCCTGATCCTGTTCCCGGTGCTCATCATCTGGGTGCGCGTGCTGCAGATCTTCCAGCGGCGCGCCTTCCAGAAGCTCTCCAACAAGCAGAGCAACCTGAACGCCTACATCCACGAGTCGATCGCCGGCGTGAAGACCACGCAGACCTTCGCACAGGAGCAGGCCCAGTTCAGGACCTTCCAGGAACAGCAGGGCGAGGTGCGTTCCGCGTGGATGCACGCCGTGCACATCCAGTTCCTCATGTGGCCGGGCGTGCAGACCATCTCCGTGATGACCATCTCGTTCATCTACTTCGTCGGCGTGATGGGCTTCGGGGGCGTGAACGTGACCACCGGCGTGCTCATCGCGTTCGTCGGCTACGCGAACAACTTCTGGAATCCGGTGATCAACATCGGCAACTTCTACAACCAGCTCATCACCTGCTCGGCGTACCTCGAGCGCATCTTCGAGACGCTCGACGTCACGCCGGAGATCCGCAACAAGCCCGACGCGGCGGACCTGCCGCAGATCCGCGGGCGCGTCGACTTCAACGACGTGGTGTTCCGCTACGAGAAGGACGGCCGCAACATCCTCAACCTCGTGGACTTCCACGTCGAACCGGGGCGCACAATCGCGCTGGTCGGCCCGACGGGCGCCGGCAAGACGACGATCATCAACCTGCTGTCGCGCTTCTACGACGTGTCCGAGGCTCGGTGACGATCGACGCTACGACGTGCGCGACGTGACGCTCGCATCGCTGCGCCGGCAGATGGGCGTGATGCTGCAGGACACCTTCATCTTCTCCGGCAACGTGCGCGAGAACATCCGCTACGGCAAGCTCGACGCCACCGACGAGGAAATCGAGGCGGCGGCGAAGGCCGTGCACGCGCACGAGTTCATCATGGAACTGCCCGACGGGTACGACACGGTGGTGGAGGAGCGCGGATCGACCCTGTCGGCCGGCCAGCGCCAGCTCATCGCCTTCGCGCGCGTGCTGCTCGCCGACCCGCGTATCCTGATCCTGGACGAGGCGACGAGCAACATCGACACGCGCACCGAGGAGGCGCTGCAGGCCGGCCTGCAGCATCTGCTCAAGGGGCGCACGAGCTTCATCATCGCGCACCGCCTGTCGACGATCGAGAACGCGGACGAGATCTTCTACATCGATCACGGCCAGATCGTCGAGCACGCTCGCACGCGCAGCTGCTCGCCGCCAAGGGCGCGTACTACCGCCTCTACGAGTCCCAGTACGCGATGATTCGCGTGGCCAGTGGAGCGCCGGAAGAGTGACGAGATGTTGCGCACAAGGATGCGTTTAACGGCGTTTCACATAGCGGGTGCTGCGACCAGCACCGATTTTGATGATCGTACCGGAGTCCAACAGTGATTTCAGCGTGCGCTCAATGGTGGTGGTGCTGGTATCGGGCATGCGAGCGAGAATATCGGCCTTGGAGAGTGGCACTAGGGATTGATCAAGCAGTGCTTCAATCCGCGTTCCCTTGGTGGCTACTCGCGGTGCTCCCTGCGCTCTGCCGCCTGCCGCGAGATTGATGCGTTCGTCGAATTCCTTGCACGCGGACAGTATGATGCCAAGCAGGTAGTTCGTGAATGGCGCATAATCATTGGCGTTGTCGTCCCATCCTTGGGTGCTTGCGGTCATCGCCTCATAATAAGTGCGTTTACTTTGCTCGATAAGGTGTTCGATACTGATGTATTTGCCGACCATATAGCCATTGCGGTACAACATCAGGAGCGTGAGTAGCCGACTCATGCGGCCGTTGCCGTCATTGAACGGATGTATGCAGGTGAAATCGAGAATGAACATGGCGATGGCAAGCAATGGATCGGTATGTCCATCTCGGATTGCTTGCGTGTAGGCGGAACACGCGCGTTCGATCAGTTCCGGTGTGACAAGTGCGGACGGTGGGGCGAATCGCACGGTGCTGGTCCCGTGTGCATCTCGTTCGATGATGACGTTGTCACTGTCCTTGAAATGCCCCGCAAAGGTCAGTGGTGTGTGTCGGAAGAGGTCGCGGTGCAGTTGAAGAATGACGTTCGGGGTAATCGGAATATAGTCGTGGCTTTCGTGAATAACCGATAGCGCGTCACGGTAACCGGCAATTTCTTCTTCATTGCGATTGCGCGGTGTGACTTTCTCCGAGACGAGATCGTTGAGCCTGCTATCGCTGGTAGAAATACCTTCGATGCGGTTTGAGGCATCTGTGCTTTGGATGCGCGCGACGGCAACCAGCGTCCCCAATATATCCGGTCTGATCGTTGTCTGTATGCTTTGACGCCCTTTTGCCTCGTGAATAGCGGCAAGCAAACTCGTGGTGTGCGGGGTGAGCAACGTCTTACCTGATTCGATGTAGTCAAATGATCTCATACTCCTCATTTTCTGCATCATACGAACTTTCTGCATCATATTTTATCAAAATGAGGCAGAAAATGGGCTGATGATGCAGAAAAAGGCGGCAGGATGGCGACCGTCTCGCTTGCCGGTTGCGCTACTCTCCCGGGAATGTTGCGCTCGTGGCAAGAAACGGCAAGTTCAGGCGGGCGTGACCGACGATACCCGTCGTGTAGTCGAACGTCTTACCGGACTGCCTTACGAGCGTTGCTGGCGGTAGCCTACACTGAGAAACAGCCTACACTGAGAAACCATGAGCAAGCACCACCATCGCGACCGTAGCTGGGCCCCGGCACCTGAAGCATTGCCGGACGATGCCCAGACCATCGACAACCACACTCACGTGGCCTCCGTAATCCCTTTCGCGCGCGCTATGAGCCATGAGGCGCAGGAGAAGGGACAGCCCGAAGTCCCGGTGTACGACGTCGACCAATTGCTGGCGCAGGCGCAATCTGTCGGCATTGGGGGTATTATCGACTGCGGTTGCGAGCTGCCGCACCTGATGACCGCCGTCCAGATGGCCCTCGATCATCCGGGTAATGTGCACGCGGCGCTCGCAATACACCCCAATGAGTCCGTGCTCCACGGGCATCGCGGTGTGCCGGGGCCGGATGGTCTGCCCCTCAAATACAAGCCTTACCATGACACGTCTTTCGAGGACGCGCTCGCCGAAGTACATCGCCTCGCCACCACATACCCCGAGCAAGTGGTGGCTATCGGCGAGACCGGCATGGACCTCTTCCGCACCGGCGAAGGTGCCAAGGAACTGCAGCGCGAGGCTTTCCGCGCGCATATTGCCCTGGCCAAGGAACTGGGCCTGCCCATGCAGATTCACGACCGCGACTCCCATCGCGAGGTCATCGAAACCCTGCTGGCCGACGGCGCGCCCGAACGCACCGTATTCCACTCGTATTCCGGCGACCGTGAGATGGCCGAGATCGCGCGCGAACATGGCTGGTATCTGAGCTTCTCCGGCACCGTGAGCTACAAAGGCAATGACGGTATCCGCGAATCGCTACGGATTGTGGGGCTGGGCCATGCGATGGTCGAAACCGACGCGCCGTATCTGACGCCCATGCCGTACCGTGGCCGCACCAACGCGCCGTACATGATTCCCTACACCTTGCGGGCCATGGCCGATACGCTCGACTTGCCCATCGCGGATGTGGCGCGCGGCACCCGCGATACCGCCCGCGCCGTATACGGACTGTGAGGGCCGGGTGTGCGGCCGTCGCGGCGCGTGTAGAGACGATGTGTTGACTTGTAAAATTTGTCAGAATTGTGAACGAGGTCTATCATGATGTGTTTGACATAAGCGAGGGGGATGATCTCCACCTCAATGGAGGACTGAACGTATGGCTGAGTCGAACCAAAGGACCGCACGTGCCCAAAAAGCCTCAAAGGCCCAGAAAGCCCAGTCTGGTGCCGCCAAAGCCAAGGCCCGACAGGAAGAAGAAGCACTGCTGAGGGCCGACACCTTTACCAACGCTCCCAAGGTGTCCCGCCGCACTCTCACCAAGGAGGAGCGCGAGGCACTCGCCAAGCAGAGGGAAGCTGAAACCAAAGAAGCCGAGAAAATCGCCAGCGCATGGTCGAAAGGCGGCCTCGGTCGATGGTGGGCCCGCCTGCAATCCAGCCCAGACAAGGTCACCTGGGGCATGGCAATCGTGGCGCTCGGCGTGGTGTACGGCGACATCGGCACCTCGCCCTTGTACACCGCGCAGACCTTCCTTGCCGGTCAGGGAGGGCTTGGCAGCGTAGACCGAGAGGCCGTGCTCGGCATGCTGTCGCTGGTCTTCTGGTCGATTACGCTGATCACTACCGTCAAATATGTGCTCATCGCCATGCGCATCGACAACAATGGCGAAGGCGGCATCTTCGCACTGTACTCGTTGATTCGCAAGTACGGCGCATGGCTCGCGATTCCCGCCATGCTCGGCGGCGCGGCATTCCTCGCGGATTCGGTACTTACCCCGCGGTTTCCATCAGTTCCGCAGTCGAAGCTTGCAGACCCTGCCGCCATTGGAAGGTTGTTCGACGAAAACCCAAGCCTGACCCTGATGATCACCGTCGTGATCATCGTGATTCTCTTCTCCGTGCAGTCGCGCGGCACCGAAAGCATCGGCAAAGTATTCGGCTCGATGGTGCTGGTCTGGTTCGGCTTCCTCGCATCGTGGGCGTCACGAATCTCTCTAACGACTGGTCTGTGTTCGAGGCCCTGAACCCGGTGTACGGCATCAAATTCCTGTTCAGCCCGAACAATGCTGCCGGCATCGCCTTATGGGCACCGTGTTCCTCTCGACCACCGGTGCCGAGGCGCTGTACTCCGACATGGGCCACGTGGGGCGCGGCAACATCTACTTCACTTGGCCATTCATCAAGGTTGCGCTGGTGCTCAACTACTTCGGCCAAGGTGCGTGGATGCTGGCCAATAGCGATAACCCGCAATACACTGCGATGGAGTCACTCAACCCGTTCTTCCAGATGATGTCTCCGAACGTACGTTATCTGGCCGTGATTCTGTCTGTTTCGGCCGGCGTGATCGCTTCCCAGGCCTGATTACCGGCGCGTTCACCATGGTCTCCGAAGCCACCCGCCTCAATTGGATGCCTCATCTGCAGGTGCGGTACCCGGCCCGCACGCGTGGCCAGCTGTACATTCCGGTGGTCAACGGCGTGCTGTGCGTCTCCACACTGGCCGTACTCGCCATCTTCAAGGATTCGGAACACATCTCTGCCGCATATGGACTGGCGTTGACCATTACGATGATCACCACCACCGTGTTGCTCGGCGTCTACCTATGGCATTCCGGCAAGCGGGTCGGTGCCATCGTGTTCACCGTGCTGTTCTTGGCGATTCAGGCCATGTTCTTCATCGCGTCTATGGCCAAATTCCTGCATGGTGGTTGGTTCACCATGCTGCTGACCGCCGCGATTCTGTTCGTCATGTACACGTGGAATGAGGGCACCAAGCTCGAACGTGCGCAACGCCGTCACATGCGGCCCAACGACTTCCTACCCGCGCTCGACAAGCTGCACAGTGATTTCCGCATCCCGTATTTTGCGGACAACATCGTGTACCTGACCTCCGACTCGGAAACCAAGCGACTCGACACGGACATCTTCTTCTCCATCTTCGCCGACCACCCCAAGCGCGCCCGTGCTTGGTGGGCAGTCAGCGTGGAAACCACCGACGAGCCGTTCACCCGTGAATACTCGGTGGAGGACTTCGGCACGAACTACATCTACCGCGTGCGCTTCCGTCTGGGATTCAAGGTTTCGCAGTCCATCCCGGCGTACATCCACCAGATCATGCACGACCTGTCCAAAACCGGCGAACTGCCTAAGCAGAAGTCGATTTACCCCAAGGTCGACGCCGATCCGGACATCGGCACCATCCGTTACGTGCTGATTCACAAGGCCCTGATGCCGGAATCCAAGGTTTCTGCACGCGGTGCCCTGTCGTTGCAAGCCAAGTACGCAATCCGCCACATGGCCGGCTCGCCGGTTAAGTGGTTCGGTCTGGCACCTTACAACCCGTTGGTCGAGGTGCAGCCGCTGTTCGTCTCCACCCGCCGCCCACCGCGTCTGAAGCGCACCGATACGGCCAAGACCATCCCGACGCCCACGCCGACTCGTGCAGTGCCGACCCGGCCGCCGTCCCTGACCCGATGGACACCACGTCCGGGCTTGGGCGATTGGTACAGGAGCTCGATGCCGCCGTATCGGCCGAGGCGCGGAAGACCGCTGAGGCCGCTGCCGCCGATGCGCCCGCTGAGCAGGCGATAAGGCGATAAGGCAAGGCCGAGAACGGCAAACCCGCCGCCAAGCCTCAGCGCTCCGCCAAACAGAAGCGATAACATACCAGTTGCAGCGGCGCTGATGCGCTCTATAAAGAATGCCTATAACGGTCGCCGCACGTCGCCACACGGTTTCGGTAAGTTGAAATACCATGTGCAGATTACTGGGATACGCGACGGCAGGCTTCAACCTGAGTCTCAACGCTGTGTTGGGGCAAGACAATGTCGAGGATTTCCGTGAACTGTCTGAAATCCACAATGATGGCTGGGGTGTAGCCCAGCTTTCCGATCCTGCCGAAGCACCGCACGTGCGCGACGGTGGCGCACCCACCCCGGAAACCGGCACCCGAATCTACAAGTCGACCATCGCGGCCCGTCATGACAGCACGTTTGAGGCGCTGGCCGACGAACCGTCTCGCGGTGCCATCTGGCACCTGCGCTTGGCAAGTTCCAATCTGCCGCTCATCATGGAGAACCAGCACCCGTTCTATGCGAACGGCCTGAGCTTCATCCACAACGGCGATATCTCGGACGCCAATGGCCGCAACATCGTCACCAACCGCTCATACCCGGTGAACCACAGCGTGTTCCTCTCCACCGGCGGCCGTTCCGACTCCGCCATCTTCTTCGCGGTGATTCTGGAATACATCGGCTTCGGCTTCTCGCTCGACGAGGCCGTGGCCCAGGCCGTGCGCGAACTGCGCCAAGCTACCCGAAGTCCAGCTACAACTGCATGATTCAGTCCGAGGACCAGCTCATCGCCCTGTGCGCCGCCGGTCGTGAGAAGACCAGCCCGCGCATCGTGGAAATCTACGATGAGTACGGCCGTGGCGAGCAGGCCGCCGACTACCGTGTGATGCGCTACCGTGAGCTGCGCGACGACAACGGCGACTCCGCCGGTGTGGTGGTCTCCTCTTCCGGCTACGAGCAGGAAGGCTGGAACGTGCTGGAGAACGACCAGATGATCATCGTCTCCAACCGCAACGGCACCTACCGTCTCCGTTCCATCTGAAATAGCTTCATAAGCCCCCTCTGACGAGGGGGCTGTCAGCCGACAGGCTGACTTGGGGGGAGACCCCTAGAGCCTCAAATCATCCGCATCCCATACTTCTCCGCCAACGCCGGAATATCCGGCACGCCATACTTGGCTACCAGATCCAGCCATCGCTGTTTGTTCTCTCCGCCAAATCGCTCGGCTCGGGCCGTATACGCCTCGACCTGCAGGAACTTCGGCGGCACTGACTTGCTATGGAACTTGTCGGCGTACATCACCACTTCCTGCTCGAGATTCATCGGCACATAGTCGGCTGGTGGCAACGGCAGCTCCTGGCGCACCACATCCTCGCGCGTAAGTCCCACGCCGGTATGGTTGCGGCAGAACTGGGCGATGGACTCGTCCACGCCCTCGTCGAGCAGATACTCGTAGCCCTTAAGACCGTGCAGAATGTAGCGTTTCTTGCTGAATTTGAGCGGTTCGCCGTCAGAGCCGTCATGCTTGAACACGCGGTAGGTGCCGATGTCATGCAGCAGTCCGCCGATGAGTACCAAATGCTCGTCGAGCAGACGCGGCGGCACATGGCCGCCGGTGACGCCTGCGGTGGGCGGTACCTCCGCGTCCTTCGGTAATGTGCAGCGGCGCGTGAACAGCGCGTTCTGCCGGCGCACGATCTGGCAGCCGATGGACGCTACAATCACGCAATGCGTGTGCACCAGCTCGTACGCCGCCTTGGACGGCGCGATTTTGCGGTGCAATTCGTCGATCTGCTCCAGTGTGGGAATATATCCGGTCATAATTATCAGGTTTCGCCTCGTACGGTCAGATTTATCCTCAGATTAGCGCGGCAATGAGCCGCATCATTGAAAAACCCCTGTGATTCGGCAATACGAATCACAGGGGTTCTATGGTCTGAACATCAGATTTCGAAGAGTGTGTCGGCTGCTTCGGCGATCTCGCGCGACGCAGTGAGCACGATAACGCAGTGCTTCGGGTCACCGGTGTGCGCCAGCTTGGCCAGCGCGGCGAACACGGTCACCTCGTCATCCGCGTTCAGCCCTCGTGTCGGCTCGTCGAGGATCAGCACTTCGGCTTCGGTGCTGATTGCACGGGCGATGGCCACCAAACGCTGCTGTACCAAAGGCAATGTGCCGACGGCCACGCCGCTGGTGGCCTCAGAGAAGCCGACCTTGGCCAGCAGTTCGCGGGCGATCACCGGCTTGGGCTTCAGGAAGTTGCGGTTGGACGCATTCATGGCGTACAGCACGTTTTGTTCGGCGTCGATCTTCGGCTGCACGGCGTGCAGCTGCGGTACGATGCCCAGACGGTGGCCGCGCAGTTCCACGGGCTCGAGCTCAACAATGTTGGCGCTCTTGTTCATCACCGTGCCAGACGCCGGCGTGGTCAAACCGCTCATCACGCCCATCAGCGCGCGACGCTTGGCGTCGGCGGTGATGCCCGAATCGGGGTCGTCGCTGATCAGCAGCGCGTATGCGTGTCCGGAATAGCAGAAGAAATTCGCGCCATCGAGGATGTTGACCTTGCCCTTGGGTCCGGCGACCGTCACCTTGTTCAGGGCGAAGGTCGGGTAGGTCTTGAGCAGAATGTCGTCGGAACCGCCGCCCACCAACACGCGATCGATACGTGAGGCCAGCGTCATGGTAGGTTCGGACGCTTTGCCCTGAGGCTCCGCATGCTCGGCCAATGCGTCTTTGTGATCGGTTTTGGCCAGTCGGAGTGTTTCGTTGACGCGGGCGGCATTGCGCTCGGTCACTTCGGCGGATGCGTTGGCCGAAGCGATGGCGTCTGCTTCGGCCTCGTTGGTCTCGTCGGTTTCTCCGGTTTCGGCAGATGCCAGTGCGCTGTAAATACCATCGTCAACAGTGCCTTCGTCATCAACGTCATCGAAGGTCACGCTGAACTGCATGGAGTCAGCTGGAACGGATTCAATGGCGTCGTTCGTCTCAGTCTCAGAAGTCACTTCGTCAGCCGTTGCGTCAGTGGTCTTCTCGAGTTCCTGATCGTTGTTCCTGTCGCTCATGCCTGTGCCTCCGCATCGTCGGTTGTGGTGGTCGTCTTGTTGGTCTCGCTCACGGTGCCCCAGTCGCCATCGGCGGCAAACAGCTTGTCCGCGCTGAAGAACGCAAGGCGCAGGGCGGCAAGAATCGCAAGGATCAGGATTGAACCCAGTCCATACCAGACCATGGTCCAAATCAGGCCCGATGTCACCGGGGTGGCATGGCCGGATGCCAGGGCAGATCCGATCGGATTGGCGGCGAACGCGCCTCCGACCAGACCAATCACGTAGAAGGCAGGGTGACGATGAACACTTCCAGCATGAACTGCCATCCAAACGCCCGCGAGTGACGCCGGACACCAGTGCCATGCCGATCTCGTCGTCACGCTTGGGCGCCCACACGCCCGACAGCACGAGGATGAGCAACAGCACGCCGCCCAAGGCAACCAACACAATGGTGCCGGTCTTCGCGCGCGAGGATAGCGTATCCAGCGGCTCCAGAGAAGCGTTGTAGGATTCCAGCGAAGGGGAAGAGAACTCGTAACCCTTGGCGGGCAGCTTGGATTTCTTGAGGGTGGACACCAAGGACTTGTATGTAGCGGAATCACCGGCGTCGAACACCACGTCCAGATCCGGCACTGCCCAGCCGGAGGCGGTGCCGTCGGTGGACTGTGGGTCGAGTCCGGCCTTGGCGAAGGTCTGATAGTTGGTGAAGATCGCGTTCTCGCGGTTGCGGGCGCCGTCACCGGATTGGCGACGGCGGATTCGGATGTGTACTTGTAGATGCCGCGCACCTTGAGTTTGGCCGTGGTCTTGGCGTCCGAGGCGGCCGCCACCTCGAGCGTATCGCCCACCTTCAGGTTGTTGGCGGAGGCAAACGCTTCAGAGACCAGTGCGCCGGTGGTGTTCGGGTTGGAGGACTGGTTGTTGTAGCTCAGGTCCTTGCCGTCCACGATTTCGAAGGTGCCGAGGTCGCTGGCCTTGGCGGAATCCTTGGTCCAGAAGCTCGCCAAATGAGCTGGCCGCCGGTCTCGTCATCGGAGGCCGAGCCCAGCGATCCGCCGTCCAGGGCCTTCAAATCACGCTCACGCGGGCCGGCACGGTTTCGGTAACCGTGAAGTTCAACGAGTTGGTGGCCGACTGGACGAGCGTGGCGTATTCGGTGTATGAGGTCCACGTCATGTAATGCTTGGTGGAAGCCGAGTCCGTAGCGGAGACCTTCTTCCACGTAGCCGCAGTCGGGCGAATGGCCAACGTGGCCTTCTGCTGATCGTACGCGGTGGTGTGTGCGTTGGTATCTTCTTGAATGATGGCCAGTCCGGCGACTGTGCCGAAGGTGACCGCCAAGGTGATGAACGCGGTCAGGGCCGTACGTCCTTTAGAACGTGTCAGGGCCCGCCAGGCGTTGCTGAGGACGAACATGTAATTACCTCTCCCGTTCTCCTAAGCCGAACAAATCAATACGGCTCTAACTATTGTTGCGTTTAGTGACCGTTTTCTTGCGCAATACTGTTATACCCCTCAATGAAGTCTGAGAACATTCTGACAGCGATGTGGTGGTCATGCGGGGATTTGCACCCAGTATGGGATAAATCCTCGGTCTATTTCGGTGGCATCGGTACACTGGCATGAGATATGCGTGGCGTCACGTGTGCTCCGGCATGTCTGCGATTCCGGATTTGCCCGGAGTCCGGCATCCGGAAGCGTGGCCTCGCGCCGCTGGATAAGAGTATGAGCTGAGCAGATTTTCGGGCAGGGTAAGTATGCGATTCACTTCAGGGCATTCGAGCCATAAGGCTGTGGGGCGTAGGAGAAGACGTCATGCCGGTAACGGAAAATTCAATCGCTCCGCATCTACGAATAGCGCTGTGAATCAGCAGACGGGTCCCGTAAACCTGAAGACTCCCCAGCACGTGGGTGGTAACGGCCGTTCGCTGATCAGCCGTACGCCGATATGGGCGCGAGTGGTGGTTGTACTGCTGCTGACGTTGCTGGCCAGCGTCACCTGTGTGGGCACGCTCTACGCGGCATCCGTCTCGAGAATGGCCACGGATGCGCAGCGCGTGCTGACATCCGCCGAAAGTCTGGCCAATTCGGCACTTGGCTGTGGCAGCGATAAGAGTCTGTCGGACATCTCCCAAGAGCTGGTCAATGCCACCAATGATCTCAATGCGGAGCTGAACGGCCCACAGTGGGACTTCTTCCGCGACCATTCGCGATTCGGAAGCGACATCACCGCCGCCCGCGAAATGCTGGCTTCCGTGGATACGCTGGTCAACGGTCCGTTCACTGATCTGCTGAACCTGTCCAAACGATTGCAGGGCTTCTCCCTGAAGAATGGCTCGGTGGACGTCAGCGCCCTGATGGATATGCCGGATATCGTCAAGCAGGCGCATAAGGATATCTCGCAGCAGCTCACCAAGCTCAACAAGGTGCCGACTCCGAGCGCCGCCAAGGTGGCCACCGTGCTCGAAACCGAAAAGGCTGCGCTCAAGACCGTGGATTCGATGCTCGGCGAATACGATGGCCTCATTAACTTGCTACCGCAACTGCTTGGCGAGGACGGCAAGCGCACGTATTTGGTGATGGTGCAGAACCCGGCCGAGCTACGTTCGGCGGGCGGCATGGTAGGCACCATCGCCGCAATCACGGCAGATAAGGGCACGATTACCATCGGTGATTTCGCCACCACTTCTGGTTGGGACATTCCTGAGGAGCCAATGGATGATACGGTGCTGAAGGAGCGCCAGGTATTTGGTGGCACTTTTGACCAGTACCCGGCCACCACGACCATCGACCCCGAATTCCAGCGTGTGGCACAGATGAACAAATACATGTGGCTGTATCAGAAAGGCAACGAAGACGAGAACGTAGCGGGTGTATTGTCACTCGATCCCGTATTTCTCCAGGCATTGCTGGGAGCCACAGGCGAGGTCAAGCTTTCGGACGGCCGAGTGCTGGATAGCACCACCACGGTGCCGTTCTTCGCTTCAGACCTGTACACGGATTACCCGGACTTCGAGCAGCAGAACAACTTCGTTTCCGAAGCGGCTCAAGCAATTATGAACCATGTGCTTGGCAACGCGAATGCCTCTACCGCATCCCCGCTGTTGAAGGCAATTAGAGATACCAGCGCTAGCGGTCATTTCAAGCTATGGATGGCTGATCCGGATGAGCAGGAGGCGCTGATTGCCACCGGACTTATCGACGATAAGGCCAGTGGCGAGTTGTCTGCTGACAGTCAGGTGCCCGAAGCCGGCATCTATCTTTCGGAGCTGCAGCAAGGCAAGCAGGATTGGTATCTGAAGACCTCCACCACGGTCACAAAAACCTGCGGCGACGCCTCAGCCAGCCAGAACGCCCTGTATTCTGGCGTGTGGATAAGCGCATCACGACAGCCGTGCGTAACACGCATCTGGGTCAGTTTACGGAAGATCAGCTCGGTGACGAATACACGGTCACCTTCACCATGAAGAACACGCTGACTAAGGCTAAGGCCGAATCGTTGCCTGATTTCGTTAATGGCGGCTCGGAGAATCCAGTGCTCGGCGGCATGTTGTACCGCGTGGTGCTTACCGCTCCGTACGGTGGCGAGATCACCGCTGTGCAGGCTGATATAGATTCATGGGGTACCAACACCGCGAGCCTGTATGACCGTCAGTACATTATGTTCAACCAGCAGTGGATCGAGCCCGGAAAAGAATTGACGATTGCTTATACCGTTCGGGTCAGCAGCGATGCCACACATCCACTGAACGTGGTAACCACGCCGGTGGTGAATGCGGATGGCGTCGAGACGGGCTCCAACGGTAATGTGACCGATGAGTGCACGGCGGATACGAACGCGCCGATGGTGCGAACGGTGCCGATGGTGCGAACGGCGGCGCGGACGGCGGCAAGAACGACGCGCATAAGGACGCGTCCTCCGATCCCTCGGCCGGCCTGGACGCCTTGGACAAGTTGAAGAGCCAGATCAGCTGCCCGGTCGATCTGAAGTCCTGGCGGGATCCATGTGATGACCATGCCCGATTCCGTTTCCGGCGTCGCCGGCAAGCCGCGCGACGTGAACTACGATCTGCTGCGCGTGGTGGCGATGTGTCTGGTCATCGGCGTCCACGTGATCAACAACTACATGCCCGTCAAGATGACCCTCGCCGGCAGCGCGGAAGTGACGCGATCCGTGCTGTTCGCGCTGTTCATGGTCTGCAATCCGCTGTTCATTATGGTATCGGGCCGGTTCAACCTGACATTCGATGCCGACCGGCCGGTGAGCACCCACTCAGCGGGCCGTCTGCCGGGCTCTGGCTCTGATGCCCGGGCAGGCGGCGGTGCGGGCCAAGCCGATCCCGGTAGCCTCGCGCCGTACGCGCGCTACTACTACAAACGCTTTGTCTCGCTGATTGTGCGTATCTGCTGTATGCGGGTGGCATGGGATTCGTTGCCTACCTGGTGATTGATCATCGTTCGGTTGCGGCGCTGTGTCTGGAACGTTGTTCGATCTGTTCTCCGGGTATGACGATTCCGTCTATTGGTTCGTGTTCATGCTTGCCGGGTTTGTGCTGGCAACGCCGTTCCTGGCCGCGATGATGCGTACGATAGGCCGATCGGGAGCCTGGTTGCTGGTCGGGCTGGCCGCCGCCGTGGCCGCTGCCGAGCATATATGCGATCTTGTCGGATATCCGTTGACGTTCCTGCAGTCATTCCCTTGGCGTGGACTGCTGATCTACTACCTGTTGGGATTCGTGTTGGAATACTATCCGCCGTCCGCGCGTATACGGCGCGGCGTGTATGCGTTGGCACCATTCGCCCTGGCCTGGACAGTCGCCACGCCATATCTGTTCGCCGGCCAGCAGATGCAGGTTGGCCGCACGGTCACGGTTGCGTTCGCGATGGTGGTAATGGCGACGTTCCTGTTCTTCCGGTACGACGTGCACATTACGTCGGCGCGGGTGCGTAAGGCGATTATCTGGCTGGCTGGATATTCCTACACGATTTATTTGGTGCACTCGCCACTGTCCAAGGTGCTGATTGGCCCGAGGATTCCCGTGCCTACGGACGGATGGTCGTATGCGGGTATCAGCGTGCTGATGTTTGGCGCTACGTTGCTGGCGGCGCTGCTATTTGCGGTGATTGCCGATACCGTGGTGCTTAAGCCCGTGCAGCGTCTGCTGCGGAAGGTACGGCTGTAGATTCGGATACGGCGCTATGCCACGGTATCAAAGCCAGGAATCCCAGCAGCAGAAGCGGAGTGAACGTGAATTTCGACATGCCCATCAGCGCGCCCACGGTCATGAGCGCGGCCAATCGTCCGTTGCCGCGCGCGGGTCGGCCATGCAGGAAAACAGCAGGCACGCGAACAATAGGCACAGCGCCTGTGCCATGGAATCGGCCGAGATGGCGAACTGAATCCAATCACGGCTCACGCACCCGCCCACATTGCCGCTGCCCGAATGCAGGATGCTGGTCGAGTCGACGGCCGAGCCAGCACATCCCCGTTAACAATGCCGTCGATGCGATACGTGTGCGCCCATACGTCTGGAATATGCCCGGCAGGCGTCACCGCAATCAGCACGAAACCCTCGCGGCACTGCGGAACACGGACCCAAGGGCCAGCTCCACCGCGCCTGGCAGCTCAGGGAACTCCTCCGCACCCTGCTCAGACACCCGCTCGAACAGGCCAGGGGCGAGTTGAAACACTGGGTGTTCTGGGCGTCCCACAGCCGCATCCCCGAGATCACGGAACTCGCCAGGAAGATTCGCAGGCGCCGGCCCGACATCCTCAGGACCATCGAGCTGGGCTACTCCAACGCCAGGCTCGAGGCGTCCGACAACAGGATCAAAGTCACCATCCGCATGGCCTACGGCTTCCACCACGTCGACAACCTCACCGCCCTGATCACGCTCCGATGCGGTGGACTCGACATCCGACTACCACAACCCACGATCTAACCCACGAAAGCAGCAGAAGCCTCTAAGAAGTCCGCTCTCTCCATTAGCACGCGAGCAAAATCCAATCTCATCGCGCCCCCAAGAACGAAGTAATATACCGATTGAGCATTGTGACACCGCTATGAGTCTGCTCAAGGAGTTGTCGGTTGCCTTCAATGCGTTTCTCTAATCCTTTAATGGTTTGTCCGGATTGATCAGCATCTGTTCCTTTGATAACAACAGCTTGCTCCTCCGACTCTTGCTTTTCTTCACGCCTAGCATTTACTTCATCGGCAACCTCGCTCAGTAAATGATTCTTAAGCTGTCGTTTAGCCTCCTGAAGCCTCATGGCAAAAGATTGAGCCACCTATGCGATGGATTTGCGAACTATCTTCAAGAATCGTCTAGGCCAAAATCCGGCACTCTCTATTATGGGCCATGGAAAGAATAGCTTTGGCTCTTCAAGTACTTGTGTAAGCAGAATATCTAATCCTGCTTACCGGTTATTAGCGTCTGACCTCGACTGGCTTGTCGGGGCGGGCGTCACCATCGCGGCCTATAACGTGGACGAACCATGTACGCCTCTCGAAATATGCAAGAAACGGAACTTGTTCAAACTTTTCTACAACGATGTCAGTCTACTGACCGAATCGCCCCTACGCAAAACGCAAACCGCGCTCGATGTGCTCGGCCTGCGCACGCCAGCACGGAGGGGGCGAATCACCTACTTGCCCATCTACATGGCCGGACCGTTCCTCAACGAATAATTTTCCCCTAGCCGGTAGACCACTACGCCAATACCCCTCAGCATCCTCCCAGTGAACGTTTAGTGAATTTGTTCTGAACTAATCGCTACAATATGCGGGTACGTTGTTGTGACGAGGGTACAGGTGAATGGCAGTGAGCAGACAGTGCAAAACGCGCGGCAATCGCACGAAGACGGGAACCTCCCAGCTCGGGGTTCCCGATTCTTCCGAGGCGGCCCATCATTCTGCATCATCGGCTAGGTCCCGTTTCAGTCCGCGAGTCGGATTGCTCACGTTTGTTGCTTCTCGGCGCCGCGTTCACCAACCCAAAACAGATTCAGCAGAGACTACTGTGCTCGCTGACGAAATCGAGGATTTGGATACCACTACACCCGATTCTGCGGATACTGGGATTGCCGAAACCAGCGCTGATTCGCTGAACTCTGCATCGGAAGTCAGCAATGACGATATCGACAATGCTCAGGCTGAATCGAACGCTAAAGATTCCGACACCGAAGACACCACCGCAAAAGACCAGAGAAGCAAAAAGACCAATAGCCGAAAGCATAAGAAACCACAGAAACCGAATAAAATCAAAGCATCGCTTGCCCGTTTGAACCAATTCATCAAAGCAAATGCTGCGCCTATTCTGACTTCCAAATTCGCACAACTCCTGATTTCAGCTGCGGTAGCGCTCCACAAACTATGGAAGAAACGCCCAAAGTGTCCGTACACGTTGTATGTCGTAGTGATGGCGCTGATTGACGCAGCAGCCGTAACCTTCATTCAGTGGGGCATGTATTCCGAGCCGAAGTATGACGACCCGAACGCGGTGGATAGCACTACCAAGATTCTCAACAGCGTAAACGGCCAACTCACCAGATTCGTGACGCAAATGTGGCTAGAAGAAGACAAGCTCAACTGGCTTCTTAATTTCCTAGCTCTCGGCATGGTCTACTTGGTGCTGGTATTTGTCATTAACCGGTTCTGGGTGGCGACCGCCGTATTCGCCATCACGATGAGCGTGTACGCCGTAGCGAACAGTATCAAGATAATACTGCGCAACGAACCAATTCTCCCCTCCGATCTCAGCTTCCTGTCCAGCGGCAACGGTGGCGAAATCACTTCGTTCATTCCCAAAAGCAGTCAGGCATTGGTAGACGGCACCATCACCATGCTCATCTGGCTGACGGTCATCTGCCTGATACTGCAATTCGTAGACGGACGCCGTTGTGTCATCCCATTCCACTGGTGGCGTCCATTCCGTAACGTGAAAACGATTATCGGCAATGTCACCCGCATTATCGCAGCGGCAATGAGCATCACGCTGCTGTGCTCGTTCACATGGACGCTCAGTGTTCCAGGAGCTTGGGGATATGAATGGGCAAAGTCTTGGGGTGATTCACCGCAACTCTGGAGTGCCGAAGGTGATGCAGCAAACAACGGTCCTGTCATCAATTTCCTGCGCCTCACGCACCCGAAAATCATGGATAAGCCCGAGGGGTACAGCCAGGAAACGATGGAAGAGCTGGCCAAGAAATACAGCTCCGAGGCAAACCAGATTAATGGAACGCGTGCTAATAACCTCACCGATAACACCGTCATCATGATTCTTTCGGAGAGCTTCTCGACCCAACACGCGTGCCCGGCATCGCCTTGGCCGAAGACCCGATGCCCAACATCCGAGCCCTGAAAGAAACAACCACCTCCGGTCTGATGCTCTCCCCAGGCTTCGGCGGAGGCACCGCGAACATCGAGTACCAGTCGCTCACCGGATTGGATCTTGCCCTGTTTGACGATTCGATGCAATCCATGTACCAGGAGCTCGTCCCGCATCAAAAGAACCCATTCGCGTGGAATCAAATCTGGAATGCCGAATACGGCAAATCCGGTTCCGTGGCATTCCACTCGTATTACAAGAACATGTATCTGCGTGACGCGAACTACAAGAAGTTCGGGTTCAATAAGTTCTACACACTGGACAGCGAACCAGCAATTACACACCAAGACAGAACCGACAATTCTCCATATGTCAATGATGCAGCCTCATACCAGAACATCATCGACCAACTGAACAAAGAGGAACACCCTCAGTTCCTGCAGCTCGTCACCATGCAGAATCACATGACCTATGACAACTGGTACTTCAACAACCAGTTCGAACAGGCGAATGTCACCGAAAACCTGAATGATTACGAACGCGGACAAATCAATACCTATGCAAAGGGCGTGAGCATCACCGATCAGGCAACAATCGACTTCCTGAACCAGCTGAATGCCATGGACAAACCCATAACCGTGATTTTCTACGGTGACCATCTGCCCAGCTCCTATCAGACTGCCGCAGCAGATAAAAACAATACATTGGCATTGCATCAAACCGATTACTTCATCTGGTCGAACCAAGCATCCGCCTCAGCTGGCGTAAAACTCGATGCTAGCAACACTGCATACACGTCTCCGAATTACTTCATGGAGATGGCAGCCGAACACATGAACGCCAAGGTTTCGCCGTATCTCGCATTCCTTACTCAGACACGAACCGATATCCCTGCACTAGAACGTCTGGTGATTGGCGCAGGCGGCTTCGATACAGACGCATCCACAGCGTATCTGGATCAGAACGGCAACGCAATCAAGCGTAAGGCACTGTCTAAGCAGGCCAAGAACACCTTGCACGACTATAAGCTCATCCAGTACGACATGACTGCCGGAAAGGGATATCTGAACGACACCAACTTCTTCACAGTGAAGTAATGCCAAACAAGAATGGCCATCTGCCGCGCATTGTGCAGGTGGCCATTCTTGTTTGTGTCTCATTTATATACTGGCATGTATGGCACAGACTGCAGTTGATCACAAGGCTCAATGGGAAACGGTGAACAGGGTCGTTTACCCCGTTAAAGACACTGATTTGACATTGCCCTTGTATGCAGTGAACTGGCATCCTTCCCATTTTGATGCGAACGTGTTCGATGAACGCGACAGCATGATGAGCGTCAATCTGAATGCTGTAAGCCGTTCGGATTTTCAGTAATCTCGTAGCTCATGGAAATAGGCCACTGGCCGATGATCCGCACGGCTTCACTGTCGATGCACGTACCGTCATCACATTGGAACCGAACACGCATATCTCGCTATGCACCTACTTCAATGCTTTCCCAGCGGGATATTGGCGGCACTGGACGCGCGTTAAGCAACTGCGTTTTCTTGCGGAGGCTACGGGTAAGGCGGGAAAACACTGCCGAACCGCCCGGAAAATCAGGAGACGACGGCCCGACATCATCAGAACCATCCGGCTTGGATCCTCCAACTCCAGGCTCGAGGCGTCCGACAACAGGATCAAGGTCACCATCCGCATGGCCTATGGCTTCCACCACGTCGACAACCTCATCGCCCTCGTCATGCTCCGCTGCGGCGGACTCGACATACGCCTACCCCAACCAAGAACCTAACCCACGAAAACAGCAGAAGCCTCTAACATATTTGCTTATCCAAGGTATGAGAGATTTGTGGTACCTGTGGCTGGAAAAGGATAATGAGGGACTCCGAAAGGATGCTTAATGGTAGGGGAGGAAGAACGGTATATTGATTCAATCGGCTTGTCGTATGTGGACGGATACCGATTATGCGCTTGAGGTTGGTGCGCGTATTGAGTGTGTGGTCGAACCAGCTGAAGATGAGTGGGGTGTCATTGTTGACGTTCAAGAAAGCATGGCAGATACCAGGTAAATGATTTACCTACCTTCATATTTTGCGGTTTGGGCTGACACTAAAAGATGGGGGTGTGACTCACGGTTGCGCCCCCATCTTTTAGTACGTCGCTGTCAGTGCCTCTTGTTGTATGCGATTTTGTTGGTGTCAATGACGAAAGTCTTGCGGTCATTCTTGGCCATGACATCCAGGATAATACCGGCGATGATGAGCAGAAGACCAGCGATGACCAGCATCACCGCGCCGATCAGCGTGGGGAAGTGGGTGACCACGCCGGTCTTGGCGAATTCGAAGGTGACGGTGCCGCAGAGCACAATGCCAACGATGCCGATGATTAGGCCCAATCCGCCGAAGAAGGGGAGGGGCTTGTATTCGCGAATCATGCGGAAGATGGTGCTCATGACCTTGATGCCGTCACCTACGGTGTCCAGCTTGGACACTGAGCCTTCGGGGCGGTCACGGTACTGGATTGGCATCTCGTAGAGTCGCAGGTTGTTGTTCAGCGAGTGGATTGTCATCTCGGTCTCGACTTCGAAGCCGCGCGAGAGCACGGGATAGGTCTTGACGAACGTGAAGCTGACGCCCGGTATCCGGTCATGATATCGGTGACATGCGCATTGAACAGGCCGTTGATGGAACCGCGGACCAGCCGGTTGCCGAAGTTGTGGAAGGGCCGCTTGTTCTCTTGGAAGTAGGTGGAGGAAAGCCGGTCGCCGATGACCATGTCGTATCCGTCGAGCACCTTGGCGACCATGGCCGGGGCCGCGTCGGCCGGGTAGGTGTCGTCGCCGTCGGCCATGACGTACACGTCGGCGTCGATGTCTTCGAACATGGCGCGGATCACGTTGCTTGCTGCGGGCGTCGCGGCGAACGATGGCGCTTCGGCTGCGGCAATCTCGGCGGTGCGGTCGGTGGAGTTGTTGTCGTACACGTAGACCGTAGCACCCGGCAGCGCGGCTTTGAAATCTCGTACTACCTTGCCGATCGTGACTTCCTCGTTAAAACAAGGAAGAAGCACCGCAACGGAAGGCTGATTATTCTCGAACATGGTGGTTACTATACTTGTTGGCCAGTACCCGTGTACGACACTTAAGGAAGTATTTTGGCAACAAAGCGACTGCAAGGGACGCGTTACTCTAAGCCATCACCTCTTGCTGCCCGAGGTTTTCTTATCCGCCTGATAGCGGTATTCATATGCGCAGCAGTGGCGTCAAGCATGGTTATGTCGGCGTATCCAAGCATTCGCGAACGTCTGTTTCGGCTGGCTCCTGTTGCTTCAACGGAGTCTGTTCCGGTGCTGTGCATCCGGTTCCTGCTGATATTGATGCCTCTGCTGGTGATTGGCGCCATGATTGCTTTTGGCGTGAAGCCGGTGGGTATGTGGATGCACCGCCATCGCTTCATACTCGGAGCAAGTGTCATAGCGGCTTGCGTGCTGTTGAATATTAGCGGCTCATCCATAGGCATGTGGAATTACTGGCTGGGACATGACATGTCTACGGACGTGGTATGGGGAACCCCTCGCATAATGCGAACCGACGAATATGTGGTGGGCACTCCTCTGGCTTTTTCGCAAAGATACTCCGGGTATAGCTACTTTAATGATTTGTTTGGCAATAAACCGGCGGACATGTTCATCGTCAAGGATGCACCTGTGCTGGCTCTTGCCGAGTTGTTTAGGCCGTTCCATTGGGGGTATATCCTCTTCGGCAGTAGCCGAGGACTTGCTTTTTATTGGTCTGCGCGCCTAGTGGTACTTTTCTTGGCCGCATATGAGTTCTTCCTCTGCATCAGCAATGATCGCCGGCAGGAGAAACACAAGGGTGTAGCGTTCGTTGGTGCAATCCTCATTGCATGTGCCCGTTGGTGCAATGGTGGTTCGCAGTCAACGCACTGCCTGAGATGCTTATCGCAATATTCGTGTCCATCGTGTGCTTTGATCGATATCTTGGCGATACCGAGTCTGGCCATAGGGCCGCATATGCCGCAGTGATTCTGATATGCGCCGGGATGTTTGCACTGACCTTGTATCCCGCATGGCAAATCTCTCTGGGTTATCTTCTTGCGGTGCTGATCCTTTGTATTGTCATACGGCATTGGGGACATATTCGAATTTCAAGGAAAGACGCCCTGATTTTTGTGGGCGAAATTGCCTTATTCTGTGTGATTCTTGGCTCTGCAGTGGTGACTTCGTGGGGCACGATTCAATCCATGCTGCACACGGCATATCCGGGCGCAAGGCAATCCATCGGAGGAGGGCTGCCCCCTCTGTCGCTGATATCATCCGTGGGCACTCTCTTTTTCCCGTTCAAGGATTATGCCGTTGACTCTGTAACAACAAATATGGTTGAGGCATCACGTTTCGTAGATCTATTCCCGCTCGGAATAATTCTTGCCGTATTCGGCATGATAAAGCGCAAAAAAGTGGATGTGCTTAGTGCCTGGCTTATTACAGTCATAGCGTTATTCTCAATATTTGCCTGCGTGGGTATGCCGCTTTGGCTTTCTAAGATAATGATGCTGACTTCTGTGACTAGCGGCCGATGCGTGGTGGTTTTGGGCGTTGCGAATATCGCAGTGTTGGTGCGTGCGGCGGCCATTATCGATGGCGAACTTTCTTGGAAGCAGTCATTACTGGTGACTTTTGTGTTTGCCGCGATATTGGCATGGGCTAATCATGCGATGTATCTCTCGTACATTGGGCGGCTGCTGGTCGTGGTGTGTTTTGCCATAGCAGGTTTGCTCAGTTTCGCTGTTCTGAATAACGGCGTAATTGCTCGCACAGTTGTAGCGCCAATTGTGTCCGTTGGGCTGTTGGTATCAGGTTTGTCTGTGAATCCTGTGCAGTATGGGAGTACGCCCGTGACTAAGCAGCCGCTGATACAACAAGTGCAGTCGCTGCAATCTGAGAATCCAGGAATGTGGGCAATAGATGACGCATTCGGCTCTCAGCTGGCGAATCTTGCAGTGGCAAATGGAATACACACATTGAATGCGTTGGAAGTCACTCCTGATCTTGCCACATGGAAGAAACTTGATCCCAATGGACAATGGGAAGAAATCTACAATCGGTATGCATTTGTTTCTGTGAACGTCGTGGAACAGGAGTCGGCCGATGTGTTCACATTAGTCGCGCCTGATTCGTTTACCGTGCATGTCACGCCGGAGCAATTGCGCAAGCTAGGTGTGAGCAATGTGCTTTCTCCGCAGAAACTGGATGCGATGCAGTTCAATGGGTATTCGTTCGAGCGCATTGGCGAAACGATTGATGGGCGAACCCCATATCGGATTGTTCAACACCAGTAACAATGTCCTTTCTCGCCGTCTCGGTATGCCTGACGATATGCTGTAGGTTATGGCTGAAGAACTGTTTACTCCCCATAACATCATCGTGACCGGTGGCTGTGGTTTCATCGGTTCGAACTTCGTGCATTACGTGTACAACAACCATCCGGACGTGCACGTCACGGTTTTGGACGCGTTGACGTATGCGGGCAACCTGGAGAACATCAGGGGCCTTCTGGGCGACCGTGTGGAGTTCGTGCACGGCAACATCTGCGACGCCGAGCTGCTCGACAAGATCGTTCCGGGCCATGACGCGATCGTGCACTACGCGGCCGAGTCGCACAACGACAACTCGATCGCGAACCCGGAGCCGTTCCTGAAGACCAACGTGGAGGCACGTTCCGCCTCTTGGAGGCGGCCCGCAAGTACGACGTGCGCTACCACCACGTGAGCACGGACGAGGTGTACGGCGACCTGGCTTTGGACGATCCGGCCAAGTTCACGGAGCGGACCCCGTACCATCCGTCCAGCCCGTACAGCTCGACGAAGGCGAGCTCCGACCTGCTGGTGCGCGCATGGCACCGCACGTTCGGCATCCGCGCCACGATCAGCAACTGCTCGAACAACTACGGCCCCTTCCAGCATGTGGAGAAGTTCATCCCGCGCCAGATCACGAACGTCCTCGAGGGTCTTCGCCCGAAGCTGTATGGCAATGGCGAGAACGTGCGCGACTGGATCCATACGGACGACCACTCCACCGGCGTGTGGACCATCCTGACCAAGGGCCGTCTGGGCGAGACCTACCTGATCGGCGCGAACGGGGAACGCAACAACATCACCGTGCTGCGCGACATCCTGACCGTGATGGGCCAGGACCCGGACGCGTTCGACTGGGTGAAGGACCGTCCGGGCCACGATCGCCGCTACGCGATTGACTCCACCAAGCTGCGGACCGAGCTCGGCTGGAAGCCGACGCACACGGACTTCCAGAAGGGCCTGGAGCAGACCATCAAGTGGTACACGGACAACCGCGCCTGGTGGGAGCCGGCCAAGGCCGCCACCGAAGCCAGGTACAAGCAGCAGGGACAGTGATCCGATCATGGCATTTGAATTCGAGAAGGAACTGAAGGTCGAGAAGACGAACATCCCGGGCCTGCTGGTGTTCGATCTGCCGGTGCATGGCGACAACCGTGGCTGGTTCAAGGAAAACTGGCAGCGCGCCAAGATGATGGGTCTGGGACTGCCGGACTTCGGCCCGGTGCAGAACAACATCAGCTACAACGCGACCAAGGGCGTCACCCGTGGCATCCATGCGGAGCCGTGGGACAAGTACATCAGCATCGCTGCCGGCGAGATCTTCGGCGCATGGGTTGACCTGCGCCCGGGCGAGAGCTTCGGCCAGGTGTACACGACCCGTTTGGATCCGTCCAAGGCAATCTACGTGCCTCGCGGCGTGGGCAACAGCTTCCAGGCGCTCGAAGACGGCACCGCGTACACGTACCTCGTCAACGCGCACTGGAGCCTCGAGCAGAAGAAGACCTACACCTTCGTGAACCTCGCGGACCCGGAGCTGGACATCCAGTGGCCGATTCCGCTGGAGGAGTCCGAGCGCAGCGAGGCCGACCTGCACCACCCGATGCTCAGGACGCCAGGCCCATGGCCCCGCGCCGCACGATGGTCACCGGCTGCAACGGCCAGCTCGGCCACGCCATCCGCGACTACGTGGAGGAGCACGGCTGGAGGGCTTCGAGTTCAACGACATCGACACGTTCGACTTCTCCGACCCCGGCCCAGTACGACCGGTTCGACTGGAGCCTGTACGGCACGATCATCAACGCCGGAGCGTACACCGCGGTCGACAGGGCGGAGACCCCGGAGGGACGCCCCGTGGCGTGGAAGGCCAACGCGCAGGGCCCGGCCCTGCTCGCCAGGGTCGCCCACG
>ENA-OQHA01000201-OQHA01000201.1-human-gut-metagenome-genome-assembly--contig:-NODE-201-length-32251-cov-3.256257_pt1 | contig 32251 bp, 32 predicted proteins | sample MGYA00242558_ERZ504707 | MGnify/ENA primary metagenome ERZ504707 (study PRJEB26092, sample SAMD00036197) | human gut metagenome | host: Homo sapiens | study: EMG produced TPA metagenomics assembly of... | reverse complement strand
GCCACGGAACCACAGTGGAAGCAGGCCGACGAAACGAATCCGAGCACGCGCAGCCGCGCGGCGGGAGCGCAAACGAAAGCGGCCGCAGTTCCCGCAATCAGCAACAGTGCGAACAGAATCGCAGGAAACCGTCAAGCCCATCCGTGAGACAGAACGAAATCGACTCCCACAAATTCTTGGACGGCTGATGGCTATGGAACCAGGAATCGGGATTCGCCCAACGGTCCGATTTGAACGACGTCAGCATCAACGCCACAAACGCCACCGCACCGACGCACATGGCAATGAACGCGCCAAGAATCAGCTTCCACGGCAAGCGCAGCACAATGAACGGCACCAGAATCAGAGCATACGTGAATGCGATACGCGGGTGCGCAACGAGGCAAACCACGCCTGCGACAGCAGCGATCGCAAGCCATTTTGCTATATGCTCGCGCGCGGCGATCGCATCGAACAAGCGCAATGTGGCGGCGATGAGGAACGGCAGCAGCGACGTGGCGAAACCGAATGCGATCAGCGGACCGGCATTCAGCAGTCCGTACGGGTGGCACACCGAGCTGACGGCAAGCACGGGCACGAACAGTCCAATCAGATTCCGCAGAACGAAAGTAGCGTCGGAAGCAGCGTCATATTGCCGATTGCCGGCTGACGGAACCTGCTGATTCGAGATATTCGACGATTCAGATACGGACGACGATTCAGGCGTAGACGATGCTTGAGAAATACGTGAAATTGGATTGGAAATTGGATTACCGCGATTCCAACGTTGCAGGAAATACCTGCATAATACCAGCATTCCGGCAGGGAAAATCACGCCCGAAGCAATGATCCACGTGATATTGAATGCCGCGTAGATCGAACATTGCACGCCGAACAGCGCCGCGATCTTAATCACAAGGTAAGCACAGATGTGAAACAACGGCGGATAAAACGAATCATGCGGCCACAAATGCAGAGCCGCCCCCAATCCCTCGTCAAGCAGACGGTGAATGAAATAGTAATGCGCGGGGGCATCGCTGCTGACGATCGGCGTATTCCACACCGTGGAGGGGAACCACGCAATCACCAGGCATAGTGCGGACGCGACGCCGATAATCGACGTAAGCCACGGCAATAACGCGTGACGCGATGCAGGACGCAGCATCGCGTGGCACCGCTGCAGGCCATGTTTCCGCCCGGACGGACCGCCCTTGGCCGAATCATTCCTGGCTGGACCATTCGTAGCCGAACCATCCTTGGCCGAGCCATTCTGCCGAGCCTGAGTCTGCACATAAGCCTGCACATGAGTTCGCGCACGAGCCTGAGCCGAGCCACAATCGCCCGACACGGAACCGGTATTCGTAATCTGTTCGGAAGTCATCGATTCCATCGTAGCGAGTGCCGCAACCATGCTCAACGCTTATTCTCTGGAATCACTTTTCAGGAATCATTCAGACTTCATGCAGGGGTATAACAGTGTTGCGCAAGAAAACAATCACGTTGGAAGCACAAGATGATTGCACGGGACGCATCATGCGCTACGGGCCTGCCTTGCTGCGGAGCGCGCGTCCCGGCCAACGCTGACGTCGGCATGCGCCGGCGCGCTATAACAGAGAACTGGAGAAGTACCGCATGTTCGTTCTCAAGAACGCATGGGCGGCGCTTGGTCGCGTCAAATGGCGCACCGCGCTGATCGCCCTACTCGCACTACTGGTGTCTTTCTCGGCTGCCGTGGACTTGGCAGTGATTCGAGCCGACGACACCGCCAATAATGAAACATACCAGTCGCAAAAAGCCACGGCGGTGATTCGGCCGAACGCGCAAACACAAGCCAAGCGCGACGGTGCCGATTCCAGCTATACCGACAAGTATTTGACGTGGGAAAAGTACAGCACGTATGCAACGGCCGCACAGAGCAACAACGTGACCTTCAATTACACGTTGGCAACATCGGTGCCGGTGCGCGAAAGCAAGTCGTTGCAGGCAATCGCCGCGAAAAACGATACCAGCGAAGACAAGACCGGCGGCAACCTGACCCTGCAGGCGTTCTACACGTTGGACGCCGCGAAAATCAACGATTACGGCTACTACAAAGTGGTCAAAGGCAAGCATCTGAGCTATAAGACGCAGAGCGACGGCGTACTCATCTCGCAAGCGCTGGCCGATAAGAACAATCTCAAGATCGGCGACAAGGTGACGGTCGGTAATCCGTCGAAGGCTTCCGACACATACACGTTCACCGTGCGCGGCATTTACGAATACGACAGCGACGTGCCTGAAGGCAACGGATCCGACGCGAAGTATGCGAAGGACAATCGTGAGAACGTGATCTACACGACGTATATCAACTTCGCCAAGAACGGGCTTGACACGACGGAGGCCAGATGGGGCGTTCCGAATCTGAATATCATCTTCTCGCTGGCGAATCCTTCCACCTACAACACGTTCGTGCGCTTGGTGAAGAAGGCCAAGTTGGACACGAAGACGTACGAGATCACCTCGCCGTCGCTTACCGCTTACAAGAAGTCGATCGAGCCGCTTGATTCCGCCGCTTCGGCAGCGCGCATCATGCTGATTGCCGTGACGATTGTCGGTGGCATCGCTTTGCTGGCATTGGTTGCATGTGCTGCGATTGGCGGCCGCCGCGATGAGATCGGCATGGCGATGATCACAGGTGTATCCGAACGGGACCAGTTTGATGGCAGTTCATGCTGGAAACGTTCATGATGACGGTTCCGGGTTGGATTGTCGGTTTGGTTGCGGGCGCGCTGTTGGCGAAGCCGATCGGCACCGCATGGGCCGGCGGGCAGGCTGTGTCGATGACGTCCGCTTCGGTGTGGAACGTGATCTGGTACGGCTTGGGCGCATGCCTGGTGCTTGGCATCGTGGCATTCGCGCGCGTGGCCTGCTTCAACCTGAACCAACTGTTTGAGGAACGCTCGGAGGTGAAGGCATGAGCGACAACATGAATGATAAGAACGAGAACCTCGACAAGACCGTGGTCGACGAGACTGCCGAGACCGCATCAAACGAGACCGTCGATGATGTTGCGACTGACGATATTGCAGCTGACGCATCTTCCGCTGATTCCATTGAATCCATCGATTTTGCGGTGGTATACGACGATGACAATGCAGATATCGAAATTGCCGCAACTGACGGCGCGGAAATTTCCGACGATGTAAACGATGGCGATACTGCAGTAGCTGCCGACGGCGATGCTGTGGTATCTGCAGATAATGCAGATACCACTGAAGTTGCAGATGACGCTGCAACTGCTGCTGATACTGCGGATGGTTCGGATGTGGTCGCCAACAATGCGAATCAGATGAGGGAAACGCTTGCCTTGCGTTCTTCCGACGAACCGACCGTGCTGGAATCGCATGAAATGGTGAAAGCCGATTCCGCAACCAGCGTCTCCTCACAGCTCGACCGCGAAATCAAGCATCATCGCAAGAAGGATGCGTTTTTCTTCAAAGCGAATCCGACGTTCGCACTCGATCATGTGACCGTGACCAATCGCAAGACCGGCCGCAATATTCTCGACGACCTGTCGCTGTCGTTCCATGCGGGCGCCACGCATGCGGTGCTCGTGGACGCGGAGGATCGCGAACAGCATCAGGCGTTGCTGGCCACCATGGTCGGCATGGTACGCACGGACCGCGGCAACGTGATGCACAAAAGCACCAACCTGAGCGACGTCGAACCGGTCGAAATGTTGGGACACCGCATCGGATTCATTCCGCAACGTTTCGCTTTCCGCCCCGATCTCGACGCGGAAAGCAATGTACTGTACGCCATGGATGCGTCGAACCGCAACTTCCTCAAGCCGAAGCCTGTGATCGCCCGCGAACTGCTCAAGCGCGTGCTTCGCCGAAGTGACGTCCGGCCTGGCAGTCGGCGAAGTAAGCGAACTGAACCAGCGCCGCGTGGCCATCGCCCGTGCGCTGAGCTGCGAGGCTGAAGTGATCATCGCCGACGAGCCGACCGCTGGATTGGATGCCGACGATGCGGCCGTGGTGTTGGATCTGTTGAAGAAGTTCAAGCGCGATGCCGACCGCAAGCGCGCCATCATCGTGGTGACCACCAATCCGGAGGTCGCCGATGCGATGGAGCACAGCGTGGAACTCGACTAGCCGCCTAGTGCAACGGGCGCACGAACATAGACTCTTTCGTGCGCCCATAGGTAAGCCCTTTGGAATTCTGGTTTTAGCCAAATTCCAAAGGGCTTGCGTGTTCTGGAAACGGTCTGCCCTACTCCACGATACGCATGTGGTACTGCTCGGCGAGCGGCGTGACGTCAAGCACGCCGTATCGTTCGAGCAGCCGCAGCCATTCGCGCCTGTTGCTTTCGCCGAAACGGGCCGCCTTGCGCGCATAGGCTTCGGCCGTCAGGAACTTCGGCGGAATCGACTTGCTGTTGTACTTGTCGGCCACCATCACCACTTCCTGCTCAAGATTCATGGCACATAGTCGGCCGGAGGCAATGGCAATCCTTGCGATTCCACCGCTTCTTTGGTGAGTCCCACACCGGTGTGGTTGCGCGCGAACTGCGCGATAGACTCGTCAACACCCTCATTCAACAAATAATTCGTAGCCTTTAAGCCCATGCCGCACGTAATTCGGACCGTCGAATTTCAGCGGTCCACCGTCGGAACCGTCTTGCTTGAGCAGAAAATACGTGCCGATATCATGCAGCAGACCACCGATCACCACCAGATGCTCGTCGATCAGCCTCGGCGGAACGGTCCCGCCCGTAAGCCCGTCCGATGATGGAATGGAGGGGATGCGAAGCATACCGAACGATTCGCTTCCATTGCCGTCTTGCGTAAGCCTAAGGCCGAAATCGCCCGCTTTTTCAGGGGCATCGTCCGGTAGTGTGCAGCGGCGGGTGAACAGTGCATTCTGCCTGCGTGCCATGCGACGTGCGATGTCGGCGACGACTACGCAATGTCCGTGAATCAAATCGTATGCGGCTTGCGATTGCGCGATTTTTCGATGCAGTTCGTCAACTTGGGCGAGTGTAGGAATATATCCGGTTGTCATACCGCCTATCTTAGGCGCTGTATGACGATTGCCGCATGCTGAATCCGGTCGAAAAAAAACTGGAAATCCCCGATGAAAGTTTCAGCCGAAAAATTCCGAAATACGGATTTCAGCTTACGAATTTCAGATGGAACGCACGCGAAATGCGCCGGTACGGTTGGAAGCAACGATCATCTGATTGTTCTCCAAACGAGTCCAGCCATCTTCGGCACACTGATCGAAACCGGAGCTGGCCACAACCACGCCCTTCGGCTGGCCTGCAGCCTGATCCGCTTCGGATTCACCGAGCGTACGATAGCGCATCACACGATAGTCATGCGCCTGGTCGCCACGGCCGTACTGGTCATAGATTTCCACAATGCGCTTGGACGTGACCTCACGACCGGCCGCGCACAGAGCGATGAATTGGTCTTGGCTCTGGATCATGCAGTTGTAGCTGGACTTCGGATAGCTTTTGCGCAGTTCGCGCACCGCCTGCGCGACCGCCTCGTCGAGTGCGAAACCAAAACCGATGTACTGCAGGATCACTGCGAAGAAAATGGCGGAATCGGAACGGCCGCCAGTGGACTGCACGATGTTGGGATCGACCGGGAACGCGCGGTTGGTGATGATGTTGCGACCCTGATCGTCGGAAATATCGCCATTGTGGATGAAGCTCAATCCGTTGGCGTAGAACGGCTGCTGGTTCTCGAGAATCAACGGCAGGTTCGAGCTGGCCAAACGCAGGTGCCACAGGCCTCCACGAGCCGGAGTGTTCGCAAGCTCGTCGAAAATCGGATCATGTCGGGCTGCGATCGTGTTCTTGTAGACGGCGGTGCCGGTTTCCGGGGTGGGAGCGCCACCGTCACGCAGGTACGGCGACTCGCTCGGCACGGTGACCAGCGCGGAGCCCCAGCCATCGTTGTGGATTTCGCTCAGATTCCGGAAATCGCGTACGGCCTGCATGCCGAGCACGCCATTGAGACTGGTGTTGCTTCCGGCTGCCGCGAATCCAAGTAATCTGCACATGGTTGATTACTCTACAGGGCTTGTAATGCAACGCGCGCATATGGCTATCGACATTGCTTATAGCGTGCGAAAAACAGCGTGATTCCAACGATTCTTCGAGATAAGACCATGCAAAAACCTACAAAATGCCCTACGAAAACGGGCTGCGCGACGATGGCAGATACGATCGCCATCATCACGCAGCCCGTTTCACGGCTTGTTTCACACACGCTTTAGCCGCGGAGGACGCTGAGTCGCGAGGAATAGCGGCTGTATCTCAATCAGCGGATTGTAAGGCGCAAGGCCGAACCATTTGACCGGAGATCCCGCAAAATGACGAATCGCATACTTGACCTCCAAAGAAATCGCGCCACGCTGCGACACCTTCGACTCAGGCATAAGCGCCTTGTGTATCAGCACATATCGAATCGGACCGATATTCGGATCAGCATCAAGCTTCGGATAGCGGCTTTCCTGCCTCGGCAGATCCCCCGACTTCGACAAATCGTTCATGATCTGATGAATGTAAGCTGGAATCGACTGAGAAACCTTGAAACCAAGCCGAATGCGAACACGGAACATATAATCCGTACCGAAATTCTCAACCGAATACTCGCGGGTGAACGGCTCATCGGCAGTCTCGACGGAAACCGCCCACCAAGCGCGGGCACGTTTTGGATGGTCGGCGAAAATCGAGAAGAAGATATCGGTATCGATACGCTTCGTCTCCGGATCCGACGTGAGATAGACGATATTGTCGGCAAAATACGGAATCGTATCGTCATCATGCAACCGCTTCAGCACCGGTAGGCATTCGGCGGGCTGCATATGGCGACGCTGCGCACGTTCCAGCTTCGTGCCTTCGTTCCACGTGTACATAACCAGCAGAATCGCGAAGGTAAGCAGCATCGTGAACCAACCACCATGCAGGAACTTCGCCATGGAAGCGAAGAAGAACATGAATTGGATCGCAAGGAACAGCACGGTGAATACGACCGCTCCGATACGACGCCCCGAATGCCAGATGTAGACGGCAAGCAGAATGGTGGTAGTGATCATGGTGATGGTCAACGCCAGACCATACGCCGCGGAAATATGCTCGGAATCACGGAATAGCGCCAAAACCAACAGCGTGGAAACGCAAAGCACCGCATTGACCACAGGAATGTACAGCTGGCCGCGGGTACGGGCCGGGTAACGGACCTGAAGATGCGGCATCCAGTTCAGATGGGTGGCTTCAGACACCATCGTGAACGCGCCGGTGATCAACGCCTGCGATGCGATACGCCCGCGACCACGGAAAGCACGACGGCCACGTAACGCACGCTGGGCGTCATCATTTCGAAGAACGGGTTCAAACCGTGCGTGCGGATGTAAGCCGAATCATCCCAATGATTGAGCATCCATGCGCCTTGGCCGAAATAACAGAGCACAAGCGCGATTTTGATGAACGGCCACGTGAAATAGATGTTGCCACGGCCAACATGCCCCATGTCGGAATAAAGCGCTTCGGCACCGGTGGTTGACAGGAACACCGTACCCATGATGGCAAGCCCGGCGGCATTATGGCTGCTGAACAGGAATCTGACACCGTACACGGGGTTGAGCGCCGCGAACACGCTCCAATACTGACTGAGGTTCGCCAAGCCGACAACCGCCAGGAACGAGAACCAGACAAGCACGACCGAACCGAACGCCTTGCCGATACGCTCGGTGCCACGCGACTGCACAGAGAACAGCATCAGAATGATGGCCGCGGTGATCATCAGGGTCAGCTGCTTGTTTTCAGTGAAAAGTTTTTCAAAAGCTGGTAGCGTCTCCAAGCCTTCCACTGCCGAGCTGATGGACACAGCCGGAGTGAGTACGGAATCGGCGAGGAACGCGGCGCCGCCGAGCATGGCAGGAATCGCAAGCCATGCACCGTACTTTCGAACCAACGAGTACAGCGCGAAAATGCCGCCTTCGCCCTTGTTGTCGATACGCATGGCAATCAGCACGTATTTGACGGTGGTGATAAGCGTGATTGACCAGAACACCAACGAAAGCACGCCGAGCACGGCTTCGCGGTCGGCATGCGCAAGTCCGCCCTGCCCGTTGAGGAACGTCTGCATGGTGTACAGCGGCGAGGTGCCGATATCGCCATATACCACGCCCAACGCCACGATCGCCATGGCGGGCGTGATTCTGTTTGGACCGGATTGCAGACGGCTCCACCAACGACCGACGGGACCCTTGCTGGCCACCTGGTCAAGTTTGGCGGCCTCCTGCTGTTTCTCCTCGTGCTGCTTGATCAGCACCTGTCGCTCTTCCTTGGTCAGCACCTTGTGCGAAACCTTCGGCGCCTGCGTGTATGTGGCTGCGTGAAACAGCGGCTCATCCTCGTTTGGCTCGTTAGCCATAACGCTACCTCCAAGTGGCGGGCCTTCCAACCCACTCCCCAAAATAAACGCAAAAAGGCACGTTAGGAGCCTTACGAAGTCTTGTCAAATCTTCACATTGTTTCTTGCGATTCTTGATCTCGCACGAAGTAAACTTCCTGTGGGTTTTTCTTATTTTACCTCTTGTCTTTCTCTTACTCTCTCTTATTTTCGGATAAATCGTTTCCGTCCTGTCGATTTTCGGAATTTGTTCAGATTCCGTACACTTCGCGCGTAGTCTTTCGCGTTGCCTGCGCGACTTCCGTCAGCGGTTTATCGAGATAATTCGCCAACGACTGCAGGGTGTAGGGGATCATGTATGGCGCGTTGGTGCGGCCCCGATACGGCATCGGACTTAGGTAGGGGGCATCTGTTTCGACCATGACATGGCTCAATCCGACAATGCGCGCCGACTCGCGAATACCATCGTTGCCCTTATAGCTGGATGTGCCCGAAAGGCTGAGATACCAACCGTTTTCACGTGCGATCTCACCCATTTCGGCATCACCGGAATAGCTGTGGAACACGGTCCGTTCGGGAGCGCCGTCCGCCAGCAGCGTTTCGATGACTTCCTTATGTGAATCGCGATCATGGATCTGCATGGGCAGGTTCAGTTCTTTCGCGAGCGCGATGTGCGCGCGGAAGGCTTCTCGCTGCAGTTCTTTGGCGGCTTCTCCGGTGCGGAAGAGGTCCATGCCCGTCTCGCCGATGGCCACAACCTGGTTGGGGTAGGCGGTGGCGAGGCGGTGCACTTCGGCCATGGCGTCTTCGAAGCTGGTGTCGTGCCATGGCTTGTATTTGAGCGGCAACCCGTCTGGGCCCGGCACCCCGCGGTGACCGTGGAGCACGGATTCGTTGGGGTGTATGGCGATGGCCGCATGCACGGTTTGGGGGTGTTCGCGTGCCATGTCGATGGCCGTCATGAGGTTCGGCAGTTCGCATCCGCAGTCGATGACGCCTTCGACTCCGACTTGTTGCGCTTGGTTCAGCAGTTCGTCGACGCTGTATACGGGGACTTCCGGCTGTCCTTTTTCTTGCGCTTCGTGGCTCATGGCCCGCGAGAACGGCACGACGGACGCCACATGCGTGTGGTTGTCGATGACGTGCGCGTTCTCGGGAAGTGGTTGCGGTGCTGGCGCCCAGCTGCGGTCACGATGGTGTTTGCTCATGCCTCCAGCCTACGCTCGATGGCAGTCTTGCTTCGGAAGCCGCGTTATTCATCGATGGCAGTGTGATTAACCAACGCACCTCCATATGTTTTGCGGCGTAGCGCTGAAACGCTTTCCGCGATTAGTCATGGAGGGTGAGGGTGGTGAAGGACCAGGAGGGGGCGGTGTAGGCGCCGCTGGTTAGGTCGATTGCGGTTTCAACCGGAACGGTTGGCGAAGCTTGCCGATTTCACCGGCGTACGGGTCGGTTCCGGCGAGCACGGTGGCGGTTGCCGAAGCGCGGGATTCCGCGGAAACACCAAGCTCTTCAAGCACTTGGTTCAGATCAATCTCGGCTTCAGCGTCGAGCGCGTTGACGATACGCACGTAGGTGACGCCTTCAGCATCATTGCGAGCCACGGTGACGGTACGGCGGGGCTCTTCCGGCTTCTCAACACCCTGTGCAACAAGCTCTCCATCGATATACAGCTTCATGCTTTCGCCGCGATCGGCCACTTCGATGCGCACCTGCCACACGGTTCCGGGGAACACTTCGTCCATGGACCATTCGGTGCCGTCAAGATTGTAGGCGGTACGTCGCGCACCACCTTGATTTCGAAAGCACGACCGAAGGAGGTGATGTTGTGGTTCTTGCCGTTGATGTCGCCGTGGACCAGCTGCAAGCCCCAACGACCCTGATAGTAGGTGATGGTGGCGTTGATGGTGTAGGCGTCAGAGTCAATGTTGAGGTTCGTGTTCATCGGACCATTGCCTGCGTAATGGCAGTCCTCAAGATCGACATGGCGGCCATCAGCGGTGTCAACGCTGAAGTTGGTGATGTCGGCGTGAGCGGCACCTTCCAAGCGCAGGCCAACGGTTGGTGGCAGTTCGCGACGCAGCGTGGTCTTGCCTTCCACCGCGACCGGCCATGCGGTATCGGACGTGGTGGTGGCATACATCTGCTGCACCCAGTAGCTGTACGGCAGGTAGGTACGTTCGTTGTCGAAGTAGATCAGATCAGGATTCCAGCTGTGATGTCCGTTCTTGGCAAACAGCGGCGCATACGAAGACATGACCACGGCATCGCCGTTCAATTCCATGCGACCCATGAACGCCGCTTCGGAAAGACCGTTGATCAGCTGCGTGTTCCACGAACCATACTCGCCCAAGTACACCTTCGGGCCCTCACGATCCGTGGTGTCGTAGTGGTCGAGATTGTGGAACCACCAGCTGGAGGACTGATAGGAATGCTCGTCAACGATGGGAACGCCGGCTTCACGCGCATACTGCCAACCAGCCTCGTAGTCGGGACCGCTCGGAGCCGGACCGACCGTGCCAACCACAACAATATCCGGGTAGGTGGCCTTGACCGCGTCGAAGATCTGCTGGAAGCGGTTCCTGAACACGTCATCGATGAGATCTTCGTTGCCGATGCCCAAATATTCAAGGTTGAACGGTTCCGGATGACCCATGGCGGCACGCTTGGCACCCCATTCGGTGGTCGCGGCATCGCCATTGCAGAATTCGACCAAATGCAGCACTTCATCGATGTATGCCGGCATGTCTTTCTGCGCGATCGGCACCGGGCCCTGACTGGTGTTCTGGCAGCTCACGGCGGCGGGCAGCACCGGCAGCGGCTTCGCGCCAATGGTTTCGCACAGGCACAAGTATTCGTAGTAGCCGATACGGAACGACTGGTGGTAGCCCCACAGGTTGAAATTGTGCGGCCGATGCTCAACATCACCGATGGTGCGATCCCAGTGGTACATGTTATCCATGCCAAGACCGTGGGTGATGCAGCCGCCCGGGAAGCGCATGAAGCGCGGCTGCAGATCGGCGAGCGCCTTGACCAAATCGGGACGGAAATGCTTAAGCCCGTTGTAGGTGGTGCGTGGTTCGAGGGTAACGAAATCAAGATCGACGGTACCTTCCGTGGTGAAGGTGAGTCGCAAAGCGCCTTCATGTACAACGATGGCATTGCTTTCACCGGAAACCGTCAGCGAAACCTCTTGCTTACGCCAATCGTTGGAATCGACGGTGATATCTTGTTCTGCAATCGCATTTCCATCGTCGTCAATCAGAGCGACGGTGACGGGAAGTGCGGAAGCTTCGCAATTGCTGGAAATACGCATCCATGCGGAGAAATCGTAGGTTTCGCCGGCACGGAAGACCATGCCGTCCCAGCCGATATTTTCAAGCGAAGCCGGCGCCTGTTCGACTTCGACGGACGCATAGTGCGGGTTTTCTTCGGCTACCGGATTGTCGGTGAGCACGTCGAAGGCTGCGAAGGAGCCGGCGGGCACGATTTTGCGCCAGAAGCTGTAGTTGCTCCAGTCGGAGGAGTCGGCGCGATTGTATTCGAATGCGCCGTTCTGTACGAGGTCGGCGTTGAGTCCGCCGTCGCCGGAGTAGCTGATGTCTTCGTAGAAGATGCCCCACAGGTCGGTGCTGATGTTACGCACGCCCGCCTTGTTGAGGGTTGCGATGAGTTTGTCGGTCATGGTGTGTCCTTGGATGGTGTTGGTTGTTTGTTGGGTTGGATGGTGTTGCGGTACGTGCGATTGGTTGCGATTCGACGTCTGTCTGGCACCGTTTCGCCATCGGTCGACCGCCGGCCGCGCTCGGGGAAGCGCCGCTCATCGGGAATCTGGCGACCGTACGCATCGATGCACAGCGGGTGCCGTCGGAGTAGCCGTGCGCATGGGCGTGGGATCGAACCAACCGCATCGATGACTAGGGTGTCTCAGCCGGCGTCCTTGAGGTGGTCGCCATGAAGCGCGCGTTGGCCAGGACCTCCCGATCGGTGACGGTGGTGCCGTAGGAATCCCAGCTGTTCCAGCCCATTGGCGGTCGCCATGCTTTTGGCAGATCCTCGGTAGTCGCCATTGCCTTCTCCTTGTACAACGTTAGAAAAGCGTGCCGTTTACAGTATCTGACGTCATCCTTGACTTACTTGTTCGACTTCATCATCTTGGAAAACTTCAGATATGTACCGTTACATATTTTATAGCATATTTCAGAAATCACAATCATGATAGGATATCGGTGATTCTTTGAAATTTCAACGATTACTAGAAAATCATCATATATAATATCGTTACAGAAAAACTTGGCTGTAAGGAGCGGTGCATGGCAAACGGCAAACCGACATTGCGCGACGTGGCGGCGGAAGCCGGCGTCTCCCCCATGACCGCATCGAATGCGCTGCACGGCAAAGCCGGCGTCAAGGAATCGACGCGGGCCAAAGTGCTGGCAGCAGCGAAAAAACTCGACTATCGCATCAATCTGACAGCCAGCATGCTCAAATCAGGTCGCAGCAACATTATTCACATCATCGTCAACGAATTCGATTCGCCGTTCTATTCGAAGCTGACGCAAACATTGAGCCGCGAGATCACCTCACGCGGACTCACGCCGTTCATCGAGCAAACCCAGTATTCGCCGGACGCGGCCGAACATGCGCTGACCAGCAATCCGTTCTCAGGGCAGCTCTTCGACGGTGAGATTCTGCACGCCACCGGATTGGGCACGAATCTACCGCTCGCCAAACTCAACGGCGGGCGCCCTCTCGTACTGCTCGACGCATGCGAGGAAACGCCAACCGTGGATGCCGTGAATTTCCCCAACGAGGAGGGCGAACGCGCTGCGATGCAGTATCTGATCGCCCAGGGATGCCGGAATATTGCGATTGTCGGGCATACGTTCGTGCCGCGCGCCGAGTTGGCGCATGCGCAGAACGCATTTGCATTGCGACTTCGAGGAGCGTGCGCGGCGTTGCTGGACGCAGGATTGCCATATGACGAAACCATGGTGTTCGAAGGCGGTCGCTCCGACGAAGGCATTACCGCCGGGCACGCGATCGCCGAACGGATCATGGCGGCGCGAAGGACGGACTGCGGAGCCGGCGCGGGTGCTGGAGACCGCGAAACAGGCACGGCCGGAACCGCCGATTTCAACGATGCAAGCGGCAAGATTACGGGCAGATCGATCGAAACGACCGACAAGATTCCCGCAATCGCGTTCGACGGAGTGTGCTGCGCCAATGATTTCGCCGCATTCGGCGTGATTCGCGGCCTCGCCGACTATGGCATCCATGTGCCGCAAGACGTGAAGGTGATCGGATTCGACGGCGTGACTTCCGGAACCTACGCCACCCCTTCGCTGAGCACCATCCAAGTGGATCTCGACCAGCTTGCCAAATTCGCGGTCGATATGATTGTCGAACGGATCGAACGCGGCGAAGTGAATGATAATTCCAGCAATGCCGGAAATTCCAATGATGCAGGCACGGTGCTGCCGCCGAGCCGCGCAACCATCGGATATCAGTTGGTCGAACGTGAATCCACGACCGCGATCATATAGCTATCGTGCGTTCCGCGCCCGATTGCAGCGGAACGCACGATAGCCGGAATACGGCATTTCAGCGATTGGTTGGCTCAGCCCGATCAGTCGCGGCGGCGAATGGCAAAGATGCGGGCGGAGGGTTGCTTGGAGGTGGCGGCGTTCAGACGAACCGTTTCCGGATCCATGCGTTCGATAGTCCACGGTTTGGCATTGGGCGCATGGTCCGGTTCGGCAGGATTCGGGAACACCTGTTCGATGGTTTGATCCGCATCCAACGGCATGTTCACGGACGGTGTGCCGCCGCGACGCCACACGATGATGTAGTCGGGCTTATCTTCCGGCTGAGGTTGCTGATCGTTCTGCTCGGCAGCCTGCTCATTCCAAGCGGATTCGCCGTACACATACGCGTCACACATATCCGTTTCGACATGACGCAAGCCGACGGCAAGCCAATCGCCGTCGAAGTCGGGAAGTCCGGACGGCCAGAACGGCACCATATGCTGCTGGTCGGCAAGTACACAACGATGTAAGGCGATAGCGTCGCGAACGAGTGAAAGACGCGGCTCCGTCATGCGATCGATGAAACCAGACAGATACAGCCTGCCGAGCACACCCGTAGCAAGCGTGAACACAGCAGTCTCATCATCCATCTCTTGCTGAGCGTAACCCCAATTACCCTGCTGTTCCGGCAGAATCGTCATACCTGCACCAGCCGCAATCGCAGCATAAATCAGAGGATCGCACTGGTCGGAAGTGGACTGCAAATCCAAGCGGGACAACTGCGCGTAATCGGCGCGCATGGCACCGGAACCGCAGTTTTCGATCATCACATCCGGATGACGGCGACGCAGATCGTCAAGCCAATCCACATATGCGCGGCAATGCTCGAGCAGGCCATCGCCAACGGACTCGGCATTCAAATCAGTGCCGACGCCGGGAATGGTGTTGTAGTCGAACTTGAAGAACACCGCACCGAAATCGTCAATCAAACGATCAACAGTACGCGTAACATGCTCTCGCGCTTCGGGAGAACGGAAATCAAGCAGATAACGACCCGAATCGCACACGCGAACACCATGACGCTGGAAGAACGCGGAATCCGGCAACATGCTCGCAAGCGGCGATTTCACACCGATCACTTCAGGTTCGAGCCACAGTCCCAAGCCCATGCCATGAGCACGAATCGTGTCGGCAAGACCGCGCAGACCGGCGTCGCCGAAACGGTTGGTGGAGGCCTGCCATTCGCCGACCATGTCCCACCAGCCGCCGTCGGTGCTGTCGTACCAGCCGGCGTCAATGCAGAAAACATCCGCGCCAACGCTTGCCGCACCTTCAATCAGCGGCAGTTCCTTCTCAATACGAGGGTCACCGAACAGCGTATTCATGTAATCGTTGTAGATCACAAGACCCTGCGTATGCTCGAACTGATCGACGCGCCCCAACTCACGAGCTTGGCAATGCGCAGCGCACGACGCTGCAACGTCATTTCGGCAACAGCCTGCTGCCAATCGCCTGCGGCAATGGCAAACGACACAGGAACGGACTCGAAATCATTGCCTTCACCAAGATTGGTGAACCAACCATGATCCTTATATTCCGGACCGAACGCAGTGACGTGCAGACCGGGATCGTCCTCGCCGACTTCCCACTCCCACGGACCGTTATGCTCGATCTGCCACATTACGGAAAAATCGCGGGCGCGGCGTACCGAACCTTCCACCTGCAGAATGCCGGCCGGCTCATGCTCTCCCGAGCTCCATGTAGAAGTCGAGCTCATGGCAAAACGCGAACTAGACTGACCAGGATTGATTTTCTGGTTGCGGTTACGCACCTGAGTGTCACGCAGCGGACAAACACGCCAATCGTTTTCCACAGCCCAAGCGGCATCGCCCCAGAAAATATTCGAACGATGCACCTTGCCGCAGTTGACGCGCATCGGAACGGTCAGATTCAACGATGACACCGCTTCAATCGGCAGTTGCCTGGCGGACTGCAGACGCGTGTAGGTGCGCACTGCGGAAAGATTCGGGAACGCCTCGAATACGGAAGTGACCACCAAGCCTGCATTGGAATCGGCGGAAACCGCCTCGGACGCGGAATTCGCGGCGGAATCGGCTGCGTCACGTTCGCTTGCCGTCGGCTCGAATTCACGACCTTTCGGTTCAAGATCGGCATACGGCGCGAACTGCGTGATCTCCAAACGGAACGGATCGGCGGAACCTGGTTCAGGTTCGGAAGCAAGCGCGGAAACGAATCGCAATTGACTGCCGGCAACTGTGGCAATCAACGTCAGTCGGTTGTCTTGCGAACCGGTATTGGCGGCACACACCTCAACAATCGGACGCGGATCCTTTTCAACCACTGGCTTTCCATCGTCAGACAAGCGACCATCGATCGGAACCATGTTGCGCCCTACAACGTTGCAGAGGCGAACGGGGGAATCGGCGGCAATGTCAAACAGCATGGAGACCACACCATTGCCCCATTCAAGCGCCCATCCTGCCGAGGAACAAGGGGAGTCATATTGCCGTTCTCCATTGCCATCTCCTTCGAATTCCGAATGCCGCCTATCCGTTGACGTGCATCGTTTGACGTACCTCACTAGCTTAAGCGGAAAACGGGGCAACCGCGATGTGCGTGTCTACGCACATTCAGCAAATATTCAGCAACTGAAATGACCGTTCGAAGACCAGCAAATACCTACTCGAATTGCAGATATTCCACGAATTGAATCGGCATATCCTTGGATTCCGTGATATTGCTGAATCCGAGAATAACCCCTTCTTTCGGCAGTCCCTTCATGGAAGTCCATGTTTTCGAATGGGACAAGTCGAATCCGACAGCGTCGTTCACATCGGAAACCGGATTGCCTTTGGCGTCGACCAGCGCATCCTTGACCTGCTCAAGATCGGCGGCACTCATCACTTCCGCGGGTTTGGTGATGTCGCCGCGATCATTGACTTCGGCGAAAATATCGGTTTCGGCAACAATCATGTTGATCTGACCTGCCGAAACGCGAGCCGTCAACGATGCGGAACCATCTTGCGCGGCATTCTCGCTAATCGCAATGGAGGCATCCGTCCGCACGAGACGCTCGTCTTCAATACCTTGCGTCTTCACAAAATCAGCGCCCAACGCATCAATCTGTTCGGAATATTCCGCCATATCGACACCTTCAAGACTCAGCTCGGCCTCGGGACCTTTGGTCACATACGAGATGACGAAAGCAAGTACCAAGCCGACCACTGCGATAATGATCAGCACATCGGTCAGAAAGTTCTGCTTGAAGTACGGCCACTTGTCTTTCGGCGGCAACTCGCGGAAGGTTTTGAATTTCGATTGCTTCGCATACACGTTGGTGGATGCGAGCGCTGCGACCGCATCTTGCTGCTCCTGGGTGAGAACTGGCTTCTCTACTGCCATACCAAACCTTCCCGCGTTGTTTCATCGACGCATTCACGCGTCATCTTCGTGCGCAGCAACATGCGTTGCTTTCTCACTTCCCTATCTTCCGCCTCGTACCTGATAATTTGCGGCTAGCCGCCGGCCGAAAAACGACAAGCGGCTAGCAGGAAGGCTGATTTCAAGCCAATCAGTCCAAGCCCTAATCAGCATTTAGACCTTGATCATGGCGTATTGGGAGTCGTAGAGGCGATAATAGCACCACGCTTGGCAAGCAGCTCGGCGTGGTTGCCTTGCTCCATGATCTGCCCATGATCGATGTAGCAGATCATGTCCGCGTTCTCGATGGTGGACAGTCGGTGCGCGATGATGAAGCTCGTACGCCCCTTCAGCAGGTGGTTCAATCCGGCCTGAAGCGCCTCTTCGGTACGCGTATCGATGTTCGACGTGGCTTCGTCGAGAATCAGAATACGCGGATCGGCCAGCAGCACGCGGGCAAACGCGATCAACTGGCGCTGACCTGCGGAAAGCGTGGAACCACGCTCCTCCACCACCGTGTCATATCCGTTCGGCAAATCCATAATGAACTCGTGCGCATGCACCGCCTTCGCGGCCGCTTCGATCTCAGCATCGGTCGCATCCAACTTGCCGTAGCGAATGTTCTCGCGCACATTGCCGGAGAAAATGAACGTATCCTGCAGCATGACGCCCATCTGCCGACGCAACGATTCCAACGTGACAGAACGCACATCATGACCATCAATCGTCACCGAACCTTCTGCAACGTCGTAAAAACGCGACAGCAGATTGATAATCGTGGTTTTGCCGGCACCGGTCGGACCAACCAACGCAACGGTGCTGCCTGGCTCAACATGCAGATCAACCAAATTGAGAATATTGCGACCGTCAGGCTCGTAACGGAAAACTACATCGTTGAAATCGACACGTCCTTCGATTTGCGGCAGTTCAGTCGCGTCAGGCGCGTTACGAATCTCCGGCTGCACGTCAAGCGTTTCGAAAATACGCTCAAGATATGCGGAACAAGTGATCAGCTGATTGTAGAAATTGCCGATGCTGATCACCGGATTCCAGAAATTATTCGCATAGCCAACGAACGCGATCAGCACGCCGGTGGAAACGTTCACCGCGCCGAAGCCCGTGACGCCCACATAGTAGATGAACGCGATCGTCATGACGGAAATGGTTTGAATGCCCGGCCACATGAGGAACTGGATATGCACGGCCTTCATCCACGAGGTGCGCACGTCGTCTTGCTGCTCTTGGAAGGTTTTGAACTGCGCCGCCTCCTGGGCGAAGGTCTGCGTGGTTTTCACGCCGGCGATCGACTCGTGAATGAACGCGTTGAGATTGCTCTGCTTGTTCGACAACACCTGATACGCGCGGCGCTGGAAATGCTGCAATACCAGCACCCACGCGATCAGGAACGGGAAGAGCACCAGGCTGAACAGCGCAAGCCGCCAATCGACCACGAACATGACCACCAGCGTGATCAGGAAGGTGAATACGTCGGAAATCACATTGATCAGGCCGGAACTCAACGTGTCGGAAAGCGTGTTCACATAATTGACCACGCGAATCAGGATTTTGCCGTGCGGACGCGAATCGAAATAGCTGAACGGCAGCGTCTGAATATGCGTGAAAATATCGCGGCGCATGTCTTTCAACATGAGCTGACCGACGCGAGTAATTTCGACGGTACGATAACGCAATCCAAACTCATACATCACAATAAGTACGGACATCAACCCCGTTAATTCACCAAGTAAGGTGAGATTTTTCGACGGAATCGCGCTGTCAATCATGATTTTCGTCAAATATGGCACGACTACCGCAATGCAGCTCATCATGACGACGACGGCAAGAATGCGTATGATTCGCGACATATACGGCTTTACATAGACGCCGATGCGCAGAATATCATGCAGGTTGATCTGTTCTTCCAGCTCTTCATCTTCGCGGTATGTGTTACGTTTTGCCATGGGTTTTCCCCCTTTCTTGCCTTCCCGCGCCTACGCTTCGAAACCTTGCGAACGACCCGCCTGCAAGCCGAGCTGCCTGTAGTAGATCTCCCAATATCGGCCGTGCGCGGCCACCAGTTCGTCATGCGTGCCGCGCTCCACAATGCGGCCATGCTCAAGCACGAGGATCAGATCGGAATCTTTCACCGATGAAATACGGTGTGCGATGGTGACGATGGTTTTCTGTTCGTCCAGTTCGCGCAGATGGCGCTGGATTTCCGCTTCCGTTTCCATGTCGACGGCGCTGGTCGTATCGTCCATGATGAGGATCGACGGATTGTCGGCGAGCGCGCGTGCGAGGCTCAGGCGCTGTTTTTGGCCGCCGGAAAGGCCGACGCCACGCTCTCCGACCACGGTATCGTAGCCTTCCGGCATGCTGCGGATGAAGCCGTCCGCGCCGGCGATGGTGGCCATGCGGCGAATGTACTGTTCGTCGTATTCGCGTTGTTCGCCCGCGCCGAAGCTGATGTTGCCGCCGATGGTGTCGGAGAACAGGAACGTGTCTTGCGCCACGACGCACACTTGCGAGCGCAGTGTGGCGAGCGGCCAGTCTCGTGCGTCGACGCCGTCGATGAGCACATGGCCTTCGGTGGGGTCGTAGAAGCGGGAGATGAGGTTGACGAGGGTGGATTTGCCCGCGCCGGTTTCGCCGAGAATGCCGAGTTTGGCGCCTGCCGGAACATGGAAATCCACATCTTCAAGCACGGGAGTGTCCGGTTCGTCGGGGAAGGCGAAGCTGACATGCTGGAAGTCGATGCTGCCTGCGATGCGGGTTGTGTTGGTTGTTGCAGCGGTTGCAGCCGCTGTGCTGGCGTGATTCGCGTCGGCGCTGTCTCCCGGTTTTTCCGTATTTTCCGGCTTTTCCGTAATACGTGACTGAGCGGTGAGCAGTTTGCGGATTTTGATGCAGGATGCGTTGAATCGCTGCCAGTCGTTGATCAGCCATCCGGATTGGCGTACCGGCCCGTCGATCATCCACAGGTAGGAGTTGAACGCCACGAGATTGCCGAGGGTCATGCGCCCGGTGATGACCAGGAATCCGCCGAATCCAAGCGTGATCAGCTGCAGTGAGAAGCCGAGACCGTCGAGCCATGGCATGTATTTGCGGCTGTTGTAGGCCTGGTCCATGTTGCGTTGCATGTAATCGTCGTTGTGTTTGTCGAATTTTTCGGTTTCATACGGTTCGCGCACGAACGCTTTGACCACGCGGTTGCCTTCGATGTTTTCTTCGACCATTGAGTTCATTTCGGCAAGCGAGTTGCGGATGGCGAAGAACAGTGGTCTTGCGTGCGTGGAGAGTCCGCGCGTAAGGATGAAAATGAACGGCGTGACGCATGCGAGCGCGAGCGCGAGCCGCCAGTCGATGGTGAACATCATGGCGAGCGCGCCAATGAACATGACCACGCAGTCAAGCACCTGGTAGCTCACCCAGCTCAGCGCGTGGCGTATGGCATCGGTGTCGGAGGTCATGCGGCTCATGATGTCGCCGGTACGCGTGTGGTTGAAATAGGTGAAGTCGAGTTCGTGCAGTTTCTCGTATTCGTCGCTGACGAGACGGAATACGGAGTTCTGCCCGAAGCGTTCCATCCACATTTGGTAGCCGTAGCGCGAGGCGACGCGCACGATGGTGAACACGATCATCATGATGCACAGTCGCGTCAGTTCGTCGACTTGGCCTTGCACGATGACACGGTCCACGATGAGGCCTGACAATAGCGGAATGATGAGCGCCATGGTGTTGTTGACGCAGAACAGCACTATCGCGCCGGCCACTCGTGGCAGGTCGGGTTTGCAGTATGGCAGGATCCATTTAAGGTTGCCTGCTTCTGTATTACGATTCGGATCGACGTACATACGTAGCGTTCCTTCGGATTGTTTGCTGGTTGTCTGGGTTTTCGTGGGTTGGTTTTGCGTTTTTGCGTTGCTTTTACGGCCATTCGTTGCCGTTACGATTCACGTCCGTCGTTTGTCGAGCGTCCCGTTGCCGTCTCTCTCGGTCGAAACCCCTGTTCGGATTCGCAAACGCGACTTATTCTATGCGAACCGTTTTTTGATGCAACGTGAGTGATTTCGGCGTGTCGCAATCGCAATAAAATCAACGCATGTACCGTTACATAAATTCGCTCTGGACGTAAAGGAATATGGGTGATCGCAGTAGCGCTTTCTATATCGAACCGGTACGATATATCGAGGTGCGGCATTCCGATGACGGAACGGCCGCAATCGCATGAACATCATGAAAGGACGGCGTCGATGACGAGCACACAGACCATTGAGGAACTCAGCGCACAATACGCGGCAAAATATGGCATCACCCGTGAGATGATCGACCATGCGGAACGTTGGACGGAAACCGACGGCGATCTCGAAGGCCTTTCCGAAGAGCGCGTCCGCGGCATTCTCGACATGCGTTTCGGCGCGATCGCGGTTGACACCCCGCGTTCCGAACTGTGGCACACGCCTGACACAATCGACGTGATCGAAGATATTCCATACCTGCCTGACGGTGCTACGATACGGAAGCCGGACAGTGCAGAGGCATTTGCTCGACCTGTATCTACCGCACGATGCGGTGCTGCGCTGCGGGCATACGCTGCCGGTGTACATCGATATACACGGCGGCGGTTTCACTTACGGATATAAGGAATTGAACCGCAACTTCAACGTGCATCTGGCCGAAACGGGCTTCGCCGTATTCTCACTGAACTACCGACCGGCCCCGCAAACCGATTTGAGGGGTCAGCTGGCGGACGTTCAGGCGGCATTGCGTTGGATCAAGGCGCATTTGACTGATTATCCGGTTAATCCGAACGCCGTGTTCCTCACCGGCGATTCGGCAGGCGGCGCGTTGACCATGCTGACGTTGGCGATTGAAAACAATGCCGAAGCCGCGGCCGCATTCGGCGTGGATGAGCCTTCGGGCATTGGTTTCGCCGGTGCCGCTCCGGTGTGCGGTGCCTACAGTTCCGCATCGTTGGAAACCATGGGAAGCGAACTGACCGTAGCTACGATCCGAATCGCCGCACCGGACTCGAACAGATGCTGGGCGTCGAATTCTTCGACGGCATCGAAGCCGCCGACCCGAAGTTCCTCACCGCCGAAGCCTGGCGTTCAACGTCAACCTGCCGCCACTGTTCATCGTGACCTGCGGCGACGATTTCCTCGAGGCCGACAATCTGGCGCTTGCTGCCGCACTGGCCCGCAAGGGAGCCGATTTCGAACTGTTCGACCCGAAGCCACGCCGCCACGAAACGCTCGGCCACGTGTTCGTGATCGGCATGCCATGGCTTGACGAAAGCGTGGAATGCTTCGAACGCCTGCGCAGGTTCTCGTACGAGCGCTGCTGAATCACGAATGCCTGCACGCGACCACGCATAATCACCAGCATCACAAACGGCCGACCATGCATTACTCACGCATGGTCGGCGTTTGTCTTGCAACTCTTTTCGGCAAAATCGCGAAACATAAATCGCGAATCGCACGAATCGCATGCATCGTGTTCAGAAAAGAAGAAAGCCGGCGGAGAGAAGGGCCGCCGGCTGAGAGAGAAGAGAGAAGAAGGGTTCAGTTATGGGGTTCTTCAGGAACCTCGCCAGCCGCCGTAACTGCTGACATGTTCTATATAAGCGCCCGAGTCTTGGAGGAATGATACGTGTTCCTGCCAATTAGCTGAGAAAAATGTATCAGACATGTGAGCGGCCATACACATTCGTAAATTCCGTCGAATGATCGCAACATTACTTCCGATTTGCCCAATCGCACGTCTATATCACTCACCCACTCCGCAAAATCATCCATTTCACTGGACGATTCTGAAAAAACGCAAAATCATCCATTTCACCGGACGATATGTCGAGCTCAAGATGCTGCCGTTGTCTTTCTCGGAATACCGAAATGCATTGCAACCGACAGCAAATGACAATGCGCTGTTCGACCGGTATCTCACATATGGAGGTCTCCTCTACGTCACACAGCTCACCTTGGATACCATCGGGCTCGGCGACTACCAAGACATTCGACACCGCAACATCCTCGACTGGCTGCTCGAGTAGGACACACTCTCCCGACTGCACAATTTGCGTCCACGGATCACAAGGTACGAAAAATAGCGGGACCAAATAGTTCCTGCATAACGTGCGCCGTGTTCCACCTATGATGGATATATGAAACATTTCGAATATGAAATCTCCGGCATCGACGGCAGCGCAGCGAAATTCGTCGGATATGTTGATAACAGCGAAGAAGTCGTTCCCGACCGTGTGCGTCCGTCTGTGCTTGTGATTCCGGGCGGCGGTTACGAAATGACGTCGGATCGTGAGGCGGAGCCGATTGCGATGCAGTTTCTTGCGGCCGGTTTCAACGCTTTTGTGCTGCGATATTCGGTGAAGCCTTCCGTTTTTCCAGTTGCGCTGTTGGAAGCTGCCGATGCGATGACGATGATTCGTGAGCATGCCGCCGAGTGGCATGTCGATCCGGATGCGATTGCCGTGATTGGCTTTTCCGCAGGTGGTCATCTTGCTGCGAATCTCGCCACCTCCACCAGCGACGATGTTCTTGTCGCTCATGGTTACGATCCGGATGCGGTGCGTCCGAATGGTTTGATGCTCGCCTATCCGGTGATCACGTCTGGCCCGCTCGCCCATCGCGGCAGTTTCGATTCGCTGCTTGGTGAACGCCGCAACGATTCACAAGCGCTTGAATCCGTGTCGATCGAACGTCATATCGACGCCAAAACACCGCCGGTTCGCATGGCATACCGTTCCCGACGAAACCGTGCCATACGAAAACACACTGATGCTGATCGACGCTTGCAAGAAAGCCGGAGTCAGCATCGAAGCGCACCTATTCCCGCAAGGCGGGCATGGACTGTCGTTGGGCACTGCGGAAACCGCATGGCAGGGCGTCAACGGCATTGAACCGAGTATCCAGATCTGGCCGCAGCTGGCTGTCTCTTGGATGCGCAGAACGTTCGCACGATAATCAGCGCAGCAGACGCCGTGACATCTAACCCCATCTAGTCACGTTTCCCGCCTGCGCAACCCGCACCCTGCATCTGCACAACCCATAAAATCGGGTTAAAAACCCGGGTTGTGCAGACGCAGAACGCAAGTCGCGCAGACAGCACAACACCCCCGAACCGACCGGATAGACCGAAAATCGTAAGCTCGGGGGCAAAAATCAGCGGGGCTGACGGAAGCGACGATCGCCAATCGGATCGAACGGTGTATGCGGCTCGAGCTGATACCAGTACGCGACGGAAGCGACGTCGTCCTGACGCTCGAAATTGCCGCCCTCCTCAGTACCGATCTGCTGCCATTCCACACGCAAATCATGTTCGAAATAAATCGGATCGGGAATGTGCCAGCGATACAATCCGCGGGTCACCGGCGTATTCACATCCCAATACGCGCTCTCGCGATGCGAGGCGAGACGCTGCGAATAGAACGGGAAACCGACGTACGGCGCACAGAACGTCTGCTCATGCATACGCCCATGCTCGTCGAAATCGGCGAAACTCCACGCGCCACCGAAATAATCCTCGGCACCGGTGCTGCACCACGTGGGATACTGGTCGTCCCCATCGATGTACATCTTGACTTCACCCTCGCCCCACCAGCGGCTTTCCAACGCGGTGAGCGCCAGATACGTGCCGATATACGCGCCACGACCATGCACGCCGTCGAGCACCACATAGTCGCGGGCCAGTTCGGTGACGCGCTCGCGACGCCACTGCGCATGAAAACGCATGGTGCCGGCCGGAAGCGCGTCATATTCGGTGTAGTCGATCTGGTAGAAGAACGCGGGAACGTCTTCATTGTGATCGTTGCGGAGCACGATGCGCGCATGTTCGAACGGCATGGAGAAGTAGCAGTTGAAACCGCGATTGGGCACGACCACCACCGGCATCGAATTGACTCGGCAGGCCTGCGCGTGGCCGCAGCAGAAGAAGTCGCCGACCGGGCATTGCACGGACGGGGTCTCCTCGCCATCCCAATAGAATTCCAGGATCAGGTTGCGAAGCACGTTCGGACCGGTAGACGACGTGCGGTCGGTGACCGTCATCCAAATATGGCGGATCACGCCCGGACCGTCCACATCCATCAAAGTGACGCTCTCCCCCGCTTTCACGGTCTGGATGCACGGACTGCCCTTGCGCGACGGGCCAAGTGACTGGCTGCAGTGGCCGCAGCGCCCTTGCCGCCCGTGGGATCTCGGCGTTCACGCAACGTGTGCGCCCTGGTGCCGCAACCGCAAGCAAGTCCAGCGGACTGCGCGCGGCGAACGCACCCAACGAATCAACCTGCATATCGTGACGTGAGCTGTTTTGCATGGTGCTCCAATCGTTATCTCGAGTCATAAGAAACCCCTTTTCCCGCTACTTTACGGCACCAGCGGTAATGCCCTGCGACAACTTGCGCTGGAAAATAATGAAGAAAATAATAGTCGGCACAATGCTCAGCAGCGAAGCCGAAGCAAGTGTGGTCGCATCCATCGTGCGTTGGCCCTGCAATGTGGCGAGCGCCAGCGGAATGGTCTGCACGTCGTCGCCCATCAGGAATGCCATCGGAATCATGTATTCGTTCCACGTCCACACGAAGAAGAACACGAACAGCACGCTGATGGTCGGCCAGGAAATCGGCAGCACCACCTTACGCAGAATCTGCCAGCGCGAGGCGCCGTCAATGGCTGCCGCTTCGAGAATGGCCTGCGGGAACGTACCGTATACGGACGACAGCAGATACGTGCCATACGCACTTTGAATGATGGTGAAGATGATGATGATCGCCAGTTTGGTGTTGTACAGTCCGACCTGCTTGAACATGGTGTACAGCGGGTAGAGCAGCGCTTCCTGCGGCATCATATTGGCAAGCATGATGGCGAGCACAATCCAAGTGTTGCCTTTGACCCTGCCGATGCCGAGCGCGAAGGAGTTCAGCACGGAAAGCACGACGGCGGCCACAGCCACTACCAGCGAAATAACCAAGCTGTTCCAGAATTTCAGCGGGAACTTGGTGGTGGTCCAGAAGGAGATGATGCCGTCCATGGTGAAATGCTTCGGCAGCGAAAGCGGGCCTGTTGCATTGTAATCGGCGGGTGTTTTGAACGCGTTGACGGTGAGCACGAGCAACGGGAAAAGCACGAGCAGTGCGGCTGCGATGAGCACGATGAGGGTGATCCAGTCGCCGGTCGAGCGCACATGTTGGGTTTTCTTGGATGCTTTCCGCGCTGCCGATGCGGTCATGGTTTGCGTCATGGTTGTTTCCTCGACTTTCGAAGTCTTGCGAGTCTTACATGTTACGGGTCAGTTGCGGTTTGAACCGTTCAGACCAGTTCCTTTTCGACGTGCTTCTGCACCATGGTGAACACGATGGAGAACACGATGATGACCACGGTGAGCGCTGTGGAGATGGCCGCGCCGTAGCCGACTTGTTGCACTTGGAAGAATTGATTGTAGGAATAGTATGATGGCACGGTGGTTGCCGTTCCCGGCCCGCCTTTGGTGAGCAGATAGACCGGTGCGAAGGTTTTCAGCGCGCCGATGGTGGCGGTGAGGATGACCACCAGCAGCTCGGGAATGATGGACGGCAGCGTGACCACACGGAATTTCTGCCACCAGTTGGCTCCGTCAAGACCGGCCGCCTCGTAAAGTTCAGGATCCACGCGCTGCAGACCGGACATGAAGATCACGATCGGATAGCCCAACTGGATCCACACCAGAATGAACATCAGCACCGGAAGCGCGCTATCAGGGCTGCCGAGCCAGTTATGCTGCAACGATCCCAGGCCGAGCTTGACGAGCAGCGCGTTCACCGCGCCATCTTCCGGACGGAAGATCCAGCCCATGATGATGGCCGCGACAGCAACCGGCAGCAACTGCGGCAGGTAGAACATGGCTCGCAGGAAGGAAGCCGTCTTGCCGCCGAATTTCTTCTGAATAACGTCAGTCAGCAGTGACGAAATAAATAGTCCAAGAATCGTAGGAATAACTACGATAGCCACAATAATCCAGAATGAATTAGCGAATGAAATCCAGAACGTGGAATCAGCGAACAGACGTTTCCAATTCTGCAATCCAACGAATTTAACCGGGCCGACTCCACGCCATCGAGTGAAACTCAAGTAAATGTTCCACACGAATGGAATAACGACGATAACGAGCAGACCTACCAGTCCGGGAACAAGATATGGTACGAATTTTGCGGAACGGTTTCCGGGAAGCCTTGACATTGAGACTCCCCCGTTTTTGGTCTTCTTTGACATTTTGGCTTTTCCTTTGGTTGCGCTGCGTTGCCTGTGAATATTTACGATTGCGATATTGGTTCGCAAGTTGTAATTTGCGATACCGCACGGGATTATTCATGATTGATACTGAGCAAAACCGGAATAATCCGTGCGATGTCGGATATGAGATCAGATATACGATCAGTTGGTCTTGACGCCCATGTCTTCCACACCGACGTCGTACTTCTCGTGGATACCCTTGAGCACGTCGGCCGGCTTCTTGGTGCCGTTCACCAGTTCCTGGAATTCCGCCGGAACAGCATCGGTAAGGTTGGAAGCGGCGTAATCCGGGTAGTAGCTGAGCTTGCATCATTGGCGTAGGAGGCGTATTCCTCGATCATGGCCTTGCTCTTCTCGTCGTTGATCTTGCTGGCGTCGCCCGCCACCGGAATTCCGCCGGCGTTGCGAGGTAGTTCTGCACATCGTCGGAAAGCACGTAGTCAATGAACTTCGCAGCGAGATCCTTGTGGTGAGAGCGTTCCGGAATCACCAGCAGATTGCCTGCGCAGCCAATCGCGAAATTCGATTCCGGCATCACCGCGGCGTCCCAATCGAAAGTGGTGATCTGCTTGACGAAACGTCCCTGATTCCAGGTGCCGGTCTGATAGATCGGATACTCCCCCTTGATGAATGCCTGCGTGGTGTCTTCGGCCTTCATACCGGTGGCGTTGTGGGAGATGAAGCCCTTGTCGAGCCAGTCGTTGATGGTGCTCACGGAATTGGTGAGAATCTTGGAGTTCCAGTCGACATCGCCCTTGTAGAGCTGCCAGTTGTCGATGAATTTGGCGTCGGCCTCCTTGGAAACCAGCTGCCACCACAGCCACATCACGCCGTATTCCTGCGCGTCGGCGGCGATCGGCGTCACTCCGGCATCCACGAATTTCTGGCAGACGTCCACGAACTCGTCATAGGTGGTCGAATCTCCAGCCGTACTTGGCGAACAGATCCTTGTTGTAGTAGACGCGCTGGAATTCCGCGTAACTGGTCATGCCGTACCAGGTGTCACCATCCATGATGCCGTTTTCATCATACTTGGCCACGGCCGCATTGGCGCCGGTCACCTTCTTGTCCCAACCGTATTGATCGACGTAATCACCCAAATCGGTGAGCAGCCCATGGTGGAGAGCACGCCGGCCGAACCGTTGCCGCGATTGGATTCCATAAGATCCGGCGCCTCATCGGAATTGAGGAATTGGCTGCCGTTCTGCGCGATCTGCGTGAACGACTTGCGTTCGAAATTGATTTTGACACCCGTTTCCTTTTCGAAGGCTTCCGCGGCGCGACGCCATGCCTGGGTCTGGCCAGCGTCGTCTTCCTCGTAATACCAGAACGACAGGCTGTCTGGCGTTTCCTCGTCTTGCGCGGTGTCGCTGCCGCATGCAGCGAGCGTGGTCAGCGACATTGCCGCCGCGGCCGCAAGTGCGATGCCTCGTGTGATCTTCATGGTTCTCCTTTGTTATTGGTGGTTGTGTTGTTGAGTTATGTCTCAAGTTGTTTTTCAGTTATGAAGATTGATATGTGTCGCCTCCTTTTTTCGAAACGTTTGACGATGGCCGCGGATTGGCGCTTTTCAATTCGGCAATCACCATCTTCGCTTCGGCTACAACGCCTTCACTTACTTTCGAATCGTTTCGATTATGGATACGGAAATCCGTCCGCCTTTCACGGACATACTCCTACAACCTTCTTTTCACACGTCACCAACTTTGGTAACGGAACCTCGACTATGCATGACCGGAGCGGACAGCTCCACCAATCCCTTGATGTCGCGATGCTCATCGATGGCGTCGACCAGCAGATCCACAGCCTTAGAACATAATTCCTGCGGCATGACCGGCATCTCGGTAATCGGCTGCGGCATCAGCTCTCCCTCGAAATACGTGCCGCACGACAATACCGAAATATCATCTGGCACCCGCAATCCCGAAGCCTGTAATTGCTGCAATACCAACTTCAGCACATTGGCGTTCGCCTGGTTGACAATCGCCGTGGGGCGCTCATCCAAAGAACGAAGCTCACGCACGAATTCCGCGGCATCAAAGCGATCGTCACGATGCTTGGAGGATTCATGAATCGTCATGCCCAACTCTTCGGCACGTTCCAGCAAAGCCTTGCGGAACAGCAGCACATAGCCCGAACCGCGATCGTAATCGGTCTCATTGTCACGCAAAAACATAGCGCTCCGATGCCCCTTGGAATACAGGCAATCCACAGCCATACGACCAGCCGTGGCAAAATCGATATCGACACAGGCACAGCCTTCATGCTCTGCAGGGTAACCGATGGCCACACAGGGTTTGGAATATGAGCCAGCCTGGGCGGTACGCTCGTCATGTTCCTCAATGTCGAGCAGCACCACGCCATCAACCAAGTTGCTTTGCGTCACGCGCCGAATGTCGGCCACCGCGTCCTCGCCGGTAAGCAACAGCACATCGTAGCCACGGTTCTTTGCCTGCCATGCGGTCTGCAGAAAGTAAGCGTTGTATTTGGCCTGATTGATATCACCGCGAATCGGCGCGCTGAGCGCAAAAATATGATTACGCATACCACGCATTTTACGGGCGCTGGCATCCGGAGTATATCCAAGTCGTTCAACGGCGGCCATCACCTTATCGGTGGTTTTGGCGGAGATGGAACGCTTGCCGGAAAGTACGTACGAAACGGTGCTGACTGACACCCCCGCCTCCCGAGCACATCTTTGATGCCCGTCATCTTCCGCCTCCTTCGGCTCTCCAAGTCATTTGCGTTACACGTCATGCGTACCGCAGCTCTCGTCCATCGTTCAACAAAGCCATCCGCCGAGCCTTCCGGAATTTCTTCCGCAGAATCACGCTCGTATTTTATCGAATCGTTTCGTCGAAACGTTTCACTAATCGTAAGCCAGCAACTCAGCTTTGTCAAACGTTTCGACACACCTACCCGTCATTCCTCGAAATGATGGACACCAGGATGCTGCGACCCCGTTCCTTCATATCATGATTTTGATGTACCGACCGTTGCAATCTTGAGTCCCGTCGCACGATTGCGATTTGGTTTCGACCTTACGATTTTATTTTCCGCTTTTTCCCAAATCGTGAGGTCAGCAAGCCAAAAACGTGCGGCCATCCTCCCCAAACACTAGGACGTGCAGACGGAAACGCAAGTTGCATAGGAATGGAGGCATCTACAACCGCCGCCCGTACACGTACACACGGGCTAGAGAAGTCTCAAGGCTACAGCGGGCGGGACTCGTAGATCATTTGGCGGTCGCCGAAGTAGAGGCGTCACGCCAAGAGCCTTCTTGCGGGCCGCCTCCTGCTGAGGCTCCTTGATCGGCACGAAGAACCAACGGACCAGACCAACCACCATGTCTTGCACGGAATGCCAGATGCCGATATACGCGGTCAACGCCCAGAACGTCACGATCGCATTGAAGCCGGCGAACACCGCGTTGCCCCAATTGTGCGAAAGCGTATCGGCGTAGAACACCATGCACGAGTAAATGATGATCACCCACGCATCGTCACATACAATGCCGGAGAAGCGGTACGATTATTGACTTTCGGCGTACGCGCGAACGGAATCTTCGTGTTCGTCATGCCCTGCTGAATCGACTTGAGCGTACCGGAAAGATTCACCGTCAACAGCACGATGTTGAAGCCGTAAATACGGAAAATATCGGAACGTTTATACCCGTTGCGTTTCAAATCGCTCGACATGGTGGCAAAATACGGCAGCGACGCGAGCACCACCCACGGCTCAGCAACCGCTGGTCGAACGGATATGCCAAGAGGAACATCAGGCCGAAACTCGACCATGCGATGGACGCCATATAGTTCACGCGCAGCGCCCACTCACCCAGCTTCACATCATTGCCCTGCTGATGCCGCGCGTGCACAATACGGAAGAATTTGCCGATGATCAGCAGACCGCCATTCGCCCAACGCCGCCGCTGCACCACCAACGAACCGAAATCAGGCGGGGTGGCACTATAGCTCAACCGCTCCGGATAGTTGACCAAATGCCAGCCGAAATAACCCAAATCGATACTGGATTCGGTGTCTTCGATCACCGTGCGATCCTGAATATACGTTTTCACCGTGCGCGTGCCTCAGTCGACACCACGCAGATATCGTCGAGCGCGGCCTTGCGGATCACCGCGTTCGCACCTACAGAACGTGGCGTCATAGTAGGTCATGCCCTGATGCAGCATGTGCTGAATGTCGGTGGTGGCGACCGCGATGCGTTCGATTCGCGTCGGCGCGCACGATACGAGGAATACGGGGTTTGGATCACGGCCACGCGCTCATTGCCGGGCTGTTCCATCTGGTACACCAAGCGCAGGCAGTAGTCGCGCAACAGCATGGAATCGGCGTCCAACGTCAGCACGTATTCGGAATTGCGCATCACGAAATCGGGAGATTCTCCCTCGCGCACGTCACGCAGAATCACCCCGTCCGACGTTTCCACGCGCTTGAGCGAGTGCCCCATCAATCCGATGAACGAATTCAGATTCATGCTTTGTTGCCTTCACGGGAGGTCGACGCATACAGCTTGCGTTCGAACGACCATCCTTTGCGGTGAAAATGCGTTACCAAACGGTTCGATACAGTTCAGCAGAACTGCA
>ENA-OQHA01000200-OQHA01000200.1-human-gut-metagenome-genome-assembly--contig:-NODE-200-length-32322-cov-11.221991_pt1 | contig 32322 bp, 36 predicted proteins | sample MGYA00242558_ERZ504707 | MGnify/ENA primary metagenome ERZ504707 (study PRJEB26092, sample SAMD00036197) | human gut metagenome | host: Homo sapiens | study: EMG produced TPA metagenomics assembly of... | reverse complement strand
CATCAGCGCAACCTAACTTATTACTTTCAAAAATTAACGCAACGGTAATATATGTTCCTGATATAGAGCTTCAAAATCAATTTGCTGACTTCGTCCATCAAGTCGACAAATCAAAAGTTGCAGTTCAAAAAGCATTAGACGAAACACAAATGCTTTTTTACAGTTTGATGCAAGAATATTTCGGATAAGGAGAATGTTTATGAGTATAGTGGCAGCAATAGTATCATTGATGGGAGCAATTATATCAGGAGTTCTTGCTACGATTATAACTTTAACAATTAATCATAAAAGTGAGATTATGAGAGAAAAGAAACAATTGGTGGCGGATATATTTGGATATCGATTTTTACTCAATAAAGACAGTGGAGTAGAAAAATTTTATGCAGCTATGAATCGTGTCCCAATAGTATTTAAAGATAACAAGAATGTTATAGAATCATATGACTACTTACATAGGTGCTCATTAATAAATGATGCTAAAGAACGTTCTCGAAAAATGGAGGATGCGTTAGTTACTTTTATGAAGGAGTTATGTAAGGCAATAAATATTGATTGTGAAAATTGGAATGATAGTAAAATACTTAATATTTTTGGGGCATGAAATAGTAAAGCAGATTAATGTTTAATAAACAAATGGTATTGTATCATCCAGATGAGGGAAGCGTACCGGTTGATGCTATTTAAAATATTTTATGAGGGCGAGTTAGATAAGGAAGTGGTTATTTCCAAAAAGGAAACAACCACAAGGCATGTAATAATATTTTGGACAAATTATTCTATATAAAAGTTGAATGGAGGCAGGGGATGGCATTGCTGACAGTATATCATGGCGGATATCAGGCGGTTGATAAGCAAAGATAAATAATTGCTTTTTATACATGCCAGAACAAGTATTTACTCTAGGGAGGAATAATGAAATAATATTAACATTTGTTCCACATCAATGGTTGCTGGAATTATATAATGATGAGCCGAAGTTGTTTAATTAAACAAGAATAGTATATGAATGGGAGGTTTCTATGACCAACTTTGATTTTTTGAAACAAGAACCAAAATTCAATAGTTTCTCAGATGTGGCAATAGCCGCAGAGAAAGTTCTTAAGATAGACAAAGAATCCAGCGTGATTAATTGTCGTCGTGCCATGGAATTTGCTATCAAGTGGATGTATTCCGTAGACAAATCACTTGAGATGCCTTATCAGGACAATCTTATGAGCCTTATGAGCACAGAAGATTTTCATGATCTTGTGGATGATACTTTATGGAAACGTTTGAATTTGATTCGAAAGATTGGTAATAGAGCTGCGCACAATGGTATAAAGATTACAGAGGACGAGGCAATTCTTTGTTTGCAGAATTTGTTTATTTTTATGGATTATGTGTCATACTGCTATTCTGATTTTTATAAAGAGAGACAGTATGATGTAAATCTGTTGAATGAAACATATGAAAATCCGGAGGTGATTAAATCTTCGGATACTGATGTGGATTTGCAGGCGTTAATTGCTGAAAATAAGGCTCTTAAGGAAGCGTTGACAGCTAAGCGTACGGAGCAACAGAAGACTTATGTTCCAAAACCTCTTGATTTATCAGAGTATAAGACAAGAAAAATTTATATTGATTCTATGTTGCTGGATGCTGACTGGATAGAAGGGCAAGACTGGATTAATGAAGTTGAACTTTCGGGAATGCCAAATAAATCAGAGGTGGGCTTCGCGGACTATGTGCTTTATGATGATAGTCATAAGCCTCTTGCTGTAGTTGAGGCGAAGCGAACATGTGTGGATGTGGCGAAAGGCAGGCAGCAGGCAAAGCTTTATGCTGACATATTAGAGAAAAAATATAAGAGAAGACCAGTGGTTTTTCTTACGAATGGTTTTGAGACGAGAATTATAGATAATCAGTATCCGGAGAGAAAGGTTGCGGCTATTTATTCAAAGAGAGATTTAGAAAAGCTCTTCAATCTTCAAAAAATGAAGACAAGTCTGAGACATATTTCAGTGGATAAGAATATTGCAGGACGCTATTATCAGGAAGCTGCAATTAAGGCTGCTTGTGATGCATTTGACAATCGCAATCGTAGGAAGGCACTTCTTGTAATGGCAACTGGTTCCGGTAAAACAAGAACTGTGATTGCATTATGTAAGGTACTTTTGGATGCGGGCTGGATTAGAAATATTTTGTTTCTTGCAGACCGTAATTCATTGGTTACACAGGCAAAAAGAAATTTTGTAAGTCTTTTGCCAGATTTATCCTGCTCAAATCTTGTTGAGGAGAAAGATAACTATACAGCGCATTGCATTTTTTCTACATATCAGACCATGATGAACTGTATTGATTCAGTCAGGGATGATAATGGTAAGTTATTTACTTGTGGACATTTTGATCTTGTAATCTGTGATGAAGCACATAGGTCTATTTACAACAAGTATAGGGATATTTTTAATTATTTTGATGCTCCGTTAGTAGGTCTTACAGCAACACCTAAGGATGAGATTGAAAAAAATACTTATGAAATATTTGATTTGGAAAATGGAGTGCCTACATATGGATATGAGCTGGCACAGGCTGTAAAAGATGGCTATCTTGTAGATTTTGTAACGGTTGAAAGCAAGACGAAATTCATTGAAGAAGGCATCGCTTATGATGAATTGTCGGATGAAGATAAGGCTGTTTATGAAGATACTTTTGAATTTGAAGATGGTAAACTGCCAGAGAGAATAGATTCGGCTGCTTTAAATACATGGGTATTTAATGAGGATACCATTAAACAGGTTCTTCATGTGCTGATGAGAGATGGACTTAAAGTGGATTATGGTCAGAAAATCGGTAAAACAATTATTTTTGCCAAAAATCATGATCATGCGGAGAAGATACTTGAAGTATTCAACAAGCAGTATCCTGAGCTTAGTAAAAATGGTCAGCCTTTTGCAAAAGTAATTGATAACTATATGACATATGCTCAGAGTGCAATAGATGAGTTCTCGGATGCTGACAAAATGCCACAAATTGCTATATCTGTAGATATGCTTGACACAGGTATTGATGTACCGGAAGTGTTGAACCTTGTATTTTTCAAAAAGGTAATGAGTAAGGCGAAGTTTTGGCAGATGATAGGACGTGGTACAAGACTGTGTCCTGGACTTATAGATGGAGAGGATAAGGACAAGTTTTACATCTTTGATTTTTGTGGAAACTTTGAATTTTTTCGTATGAATCAGGGAAGACCAACAGCAAATATGATTGCTTTACAGGGGGCGGTTTTTTCTCTTGAATTTGAAATTACATATAAACTTCAAAGCATTGAATATCAGATGGACAGACTTATTGCTTACAGGAACAAACTTGTTGACAAGATGACAGGCAAGGTGCAGGAGCTGAACCGTGAAAACTTTGCAGTAAGGCAGCATCTTAAGTATGTAGATACATATTCAGTGGAAAGTAATTATCAATCAATCACTTTTGAGGATACATTGATGGTTCGTGATGAGTTAGCACCGTTAATTCAGCCGGACGGAGATGAAGTAAGTGCGATTCGTTTTGATGCTTTGATGTATGGAATGGAATTGGCTTATCTTGCAGGAAAGGGATTTGGCAGACATAAAAGTGATCTTTTCAAAAAGGTAGAAGGTATTGCAAGTGTTGCAAATATTCCTGAAATTCAGGTACAGTCAGAACTTATTAATAAAATTCTTCATACTGATTATGTAGATAATGCTGGAATTGATGAGTTTGAGTATATCAGGGTTAGCCTCCGTAATCTTATGAAATATCTGCCTAAGGGAATTATAAAATATGATACAGACTTTACTGATGAAATATTATCGACAGAGTGGAATGAGTCAGAACTTGAAAATGATGAGTTAAAAAATTATAAGGCTAAAGTGGAATTTTATATTCGCCAGCATCAGGATAATATTGCAATTGCAAAACTTAAAACCAATCAGCGTTGACGGAGGTGGATATAGAAAGTCTGGAGCAGATTCTTTGGAATGAACTAGGCTCAAAGGATGATTATGAAAAGGAATATGGACATAAACCATTGGGAGAGTTTGTGCGTGAGATTGTAGGACTTGATATGAATGCTGCAAAGGCAGCGTTTTCGGAGTTTTTAAATGATACAAATCTTGACAGCAGACAGATATATTTTGTGAATCAGATTGTCGAATACATTGTGCATAATGGCATTATGAAAGACTTGTCGGTGCTTAAGGAGTCTCCTTTTACTGATAGGGGAAGTGTAGTTGAAATATTTACAGATATGACACTGTGGATGAATATCAAGAAAGTTATTGACCAGATTAATGCTAATGCAGTGGCGTAATAAGTGCATAGAAACTATAAAAAATTAATGAGGAGATAAAAGAATATTATGACTGAAATTGGTCTGATAACAGGGAGGAGCGAATGATAGAATAGTTACAACAAAAAAGCATGAATGAAGAATATGAAAGAACTATAACAGAATAATATTAAAAAAGAACCTGGTGCAAAAAGTAATGACCAAAGAGTGATAATTAAATCATATAGACAGGGGATAGCAACAGCAGGTTGCTTTTCAAAACCGTGAGAAGTATGACAGTATTTACAAAGTACAAATGCCTAGAATTACACCTCATGGTCGAGTTATAATAGGGACAAGTTAGAAAACTCCAGTAAATACAAGGGGTTGCACTAATTTAGTCCTTATTTTTAACTTCCTGAAAAGGGAAAAATAAGGCAGCGCTGTCATTCCAGAATATGAATTATTACAGATCCAGACTGGAAATGGATTTGTGTAAGACAAGAGTAAAAACAACAGAATTATTGTAATTATAGGACTGAATTAGCTCGCACGGAATATAGATTCCGATTGTCTAATTCAGTCCTCTTTTTTGATTGACGACGATGAAAGGTGATGAAAAATGGCTAGAATTATTTCTATTGTAAACCAAAAAGGGGGAACGGGAAAGTCCGCATGTACAGCTAATTTAGCAGTAGGATTGGCACAAAAGAATATGAAAGTGTTGATTGTAGATGCAGATCCACAGTCTGATGTATCCGCAGGATTTGGATATCGTGATTGTGATGACAGTAATGAAACACTTACAGCTCTTATGGATGCAGTAATGAAAGATGAAGATATTCCTTCCGACTATTATATCAGACATCAGGCAGAGGGAATAGACATTATCTGTTCTAACATTGGACTGGCAGGTACAGAAGTACAGTTGGTAAATGCAATGAGCAGGGAATATGTATTGAAACAGATATTATATGGTATCAAAGATCAATATGATGCGGTCATCATTGATTGTATGCCATCATTGGGAATGATTACGATCAATGCGCTGGCTGCATCAGATGAAGTACTTATTCCGGTTGAAGCGTCCTACCTGCCAATCAAAGGATTGCAACAGTTATTAAAAACGATCGGTAAGGTCCGTAAGCAGATTAATCCGAAGCTGCAAGTCGGTGGGATTCTGTTCACGATGGTAGATGCTCATACGAATGATGCAAGAAATAATATGGAACTTCTCAGAAATGTATATGGAAGTCAAATTAATATCTTTGATAATTATATTCCATTTTCCGTAAGAATGAAGGAGGCAGTCAGAGAAGGACAGAGTATTTTCTCTTATGATCCGAAAGGCAAAGCTACAGAAGCTTATCGGAGAGTGACGGAGGAGGTGCTGAAAGATGCCATCTAAAAAAGAGCAACACCCATTTCCTTACAGCCGCTTGATGCGTTGTTTGGAACAAGCGAAGAGACAACCAATGGAATCAGTGAGATAGCAATAGGAAGCCTTCATCCGTTTCCAAATCACCCATTTCAAGTAAAAGATGATAAGAAAATGGAGGAATTGTCTGAAAGCATTACACAATATGGCGTGTTGGTTCCCGGTATTGTGCGGTTGAGAGAGTCCGGTGGTTATGAGCTTGTAGCTGGTCATCGGCGAAAACGAGCATGTGAACTTGCAGGATTAGAGAAAATGCCGGTTATCATCAAAGATATTACAGATGACGAAGCGACGGTGATCATGGTAGATTCCAACATTCAGCGAGAAGAGCTACTAATCAGCGAAAAGGCATTCGCTTATAAAATGAAATATGAGGCGTTAAAGCGTCAGGGGAAACGGTCTGATTTAACTTCTTGCCAAGTTGGCAAGAAGTTAGCGGCGGAAGAAGTCAGTCAGAATACAGGAGATAGTTCCAGACAGATTCTTCGATATATTCATCTGACAGAGTTGATCGCAGAGTTTTTAGAATTGGCAGACGAGAAGAAGCTTCCCTTTAATACAGCTGTTGAAGTTTCCTATTTGAGAACTGAAGAGCAGCAGATATTACTTCAGTATATGCATAATCACAATATAGTACCGTCCATGAAGCAGGCAAAGGAATTGAAACAGATTTCAAAAGAACGGATGTTGACGTATTCAGAGATTGACCAGATTTGCATGAATGAAAGTATTGAAAAAGTTCAGGTGCAGATTCCGGCGAAGAAATTGAAACAATATTTTCCAGAGACATATACAAAGACTCAGATGGAAGAAATTATATTTATGCTTCTGGCATCGTGGGCAGAAAGAGAGGGTAAAGAATGAACAATGAAGATATGGCAAGTAGAATACAAGTCTATCTGAAAAAGATAGAAAAGATACGTGTTAAACGGATAAAAAGAGAGAAATTTAAACATTTGTTGAAAACATTAGGATTATCAGCAGGAAGGAAGTGAAAGTATGGCTTTAAAAATTGTACGAAGATATGATGCGAACGGAAGGGAGCTTACGGAGAAAGATCTGGAAGCCTTTCGATTGGATTCTCCTGTGGTTAGAGAAATACTGGCAAACCTTAATCGGGAGGTGGCGGAAGGAATCAGACAGAGGGAGAAAAAAAGATGACGATTGAAGATGTAATTAAAAAATCAATTCTGCCACTGGCATTTATGGTATTCTGGTTTTGGATGACAAAAACAATTATGAAGGTCAGTGGGCAGACGGATTGGTTCTGGTGGGTATTTATTGCCGGACTTCCATTTGGAATACATAAAATGCGGTTGATTCTAATTCCGAGAGGAATGGATACCACAGCAACACTTGGATGGCTGCATTAAGTGTCATTATTGGAGCATTGATTGGAAGCATCATGATTCCAGTGTATGTGATCAGAGCGATATACGTGTTTATACGGTATGTCATTGGAAAATAGAATATTAGATTGATAAGAGGCAGGCTTGCGAAAATAAAAATCGTAAGTCTGCCTCTTTTTTGTGCTTAAAAACAGGCAATTCAGGGGAATTCCCTTTTGCAAATATATATATTCTTGGAGGATTTTTAAGATGAGAGAGCGAATTGAAAGTAAGCATGTAACAAAGGAAATCAAAAGTCAGATGCCAGTGATTCCGGTGGCAATTGTTAAAGAAAGAGGCTGTACGTTCTGCCCATATTATCTGGGCAATTATGAGAAACAGCCACGCTGTATGATGAAAACCTGTGCCTGGGATGATGAAAATGAACGTTTCCATCCAGTTCTTCGTGAACTGATCCCATTTTACAAAGAGAAGATGGAAAAAGCAGAAGAAAAATTCCTGGCAATGAAAAAGATTTACACAACACTGTTAGGAATGTTTGCCGATGAAATGAAGCAAGAAGAGTTGGAAAAAGATGAATGTTACGGATGTGCCTATGGAAAATGTGGACCATGTATCGGTATCTGTTACAAATCAATGAAAGCATAGGAGGGGTAAGCCAATGAATACAACAGTTATTTCCGGGCGATTAGTAAGAAATCCCGGATACAACGAAGTGGAGAATGAAAAAGGACTTCATAAGATTGCCAAGTTTGTTCTGGCAGTCAGAAGAAATTATTCCGATGAAGTCAGTTTCATTCCGGTAAAGGCTTTTGCAAAGAAAGCAGAATTTGCCAGAGATTATCTGATGCAGGGAACGAAGGTCATGGTGGAAGGCGAGATTGTCACAGGTAATTATGAAGATAAGGATACTGGGAAAAAGATCTATACCACCGAAGTGTATGCAAACCGGATTGAATTCGCAGGTGCAAAAATGGTTGACAGACCACCGTTTCCAGAAGATGCGGAAGGGTTCTTAGAGATCCCAGAGGGTATGGAAGAAGAAATGCCGTTTAGATAGAGGAGGATAAAAGATGGTTTCAGTAGATCAGGCGTATATGGTAGGGCATATGAAAAATGCCGATGGAAGTATCAACAACAAAAATGTAGTGCTGTCAGCAGCATGTGAAGCAGCGGAACTGTTCCAGTGCATGATGGCAGTAAATCAGAAACTGGAGGACTGGCAGAGATTTAATCACACCTTGGAGATGCATCTTAGAAGTGTGGAATGTGAGAAAATCCATGATATCTGTCAGGCAGTATACGGAATGAAACATCCGTCCAATGAACTGGAAGGATTGTATCTGGCAAGAGAGGATGAACAGATATGCCTGCTGTACTATCAGGTGTTTGTAGGGATGCTGGAAATCAATATTAATTCAGCCGAAGTGCTGTACAAACAGAAGGAGGAAACAATCAATGAGTAAGATGGAGTATATGCCGGTAGATTGTCTGCAGGTGCCAAAGGTGCTGTTTCAGATGGAAAAATACAAAAATCTGTCAAATACAGCAAAGATTCTATACAGCTTATTTCTGGATCGTTTGAAATTTGCGGTGCAAAATGGCTGGGTAGATCATAACGGGAATCTGTTTGTTATCTATCCCAAAAGTGAAATAAAGAAAGACCTGAATACGACTCGGTATGGAGTAGATCAGGCAGTACAGGAACTGGTTCAGGTTGGTAAACTGGTGCGTATCATTCCAAACAATGGAAAGGCGAACCACTTTTATATCAATGGTATTTATGAAAATGAGATGGAGGAAGAATCAATGTTATCTTTAGTAGTTAATGTATAGTAAGTTAAATAATAAATATATCCTAATAAACTCAGTAAATATAAGGGGTTGTTAGGATATATCATTGTAAAGTATGTGTACCTTAAAAATTGAATATTAAATAATTATTATACAGTAGAATAATGCTTGAACATATGTTTTGTTAATGGTAAAATATAAAGTAATAATAGGTGTTTTAACATTATAGACATATCATAAATGTATTGGAGGTATTTAATACATGGAACTACATGTTATAGAACGTGAAGGAAGAAAGACAGTTGTTCTGCTGGATAATGAGATGAGAATTGTAAAGCCAGTATACGACTATCTGAAATTCCAAAGACAAAAGGATAAGGCTCTCAATACCTTAAAGGCAAGTGGAAGTGACTTACGAACCTATTGGGAGTTCTTAAATGATAACGGGTATGAGTATGACAAGGTTACACCTAAGATGATTGCTGAGTTTATAGACTATCTCAGAGCATCAGATGATGATGTCATAGCACTCAACAAGGAAAGCAAGAGGACTAATAAAACAATCAATCGTATTTTAAGTACAATCCATATGTTTTATCAGTTTGAAGCAGATATGCAGGAAATAGATAATCCTATCCTAATGCATGATATAAACAGACCTTTTAATGCTTTTAAAGGCATCTTGGAACACGCAAAGTCTGATAATAAAACAAAGCAGTCAATCTTCAAGGTAAAGGAAAGTGATTATAAGATAAATCTTGTTACTGATGATGAAATGGAACTGTTTTTAAGCCGTTTAGACAAGCGTAGAGACATCCTTTTATACAAGATGCTCTATCTTACAGGGGCAAGAATACAAGAGGTTTTAGACCTTGAAATTGACTCTGTACCATTGCCGGATATGTCACAGTTAGTAGGCTGTTTTCGGCAGATAAAGTCAAAGGGTAAGACCAGAGATTTGTATGTGCCTATGTCACTAATAAAGGAACTTGACGATTTCATCATGGAAGAAAGAAACCTTATTGATACAGACCACAGTTACATCTTTGTATCAGAACAGAAAAGACAGCTTGGCAAACAGCTTACCTATCGTGCAGCCTATGACAAGCTTAAAAAGGTACAGGAAGAAATCGGTGTGGATTTTAACTTCCACGATTTAAGACATACCTTCTGTTCTAACCTTGTGCAGTCTGGAATGGATGTAAGTGTTGTAAGAATGATTATGGGACATGAACATTTATCTACTACTCAGAAGTACACACATCTCTCTAATCCGTACATTGAGGACAGCCTTTCAAGGTATTGGAATCAGAGTACATTGATTGGAGGTGGCTCTGGTGGCAAGTAGACCAGATGGTGATGTATGGAACATCGTTGACAATGACAAGGACTCACAGCACTATGGAAGGAACTTTAAGTTTGATTTTTCTTATATTTCAAGCGAAGAATCAAGGACGTTGTAAAGGACTATGTTTGGCAGAATTACAGGATTGGAAATAAGTCTTTAAGTACCTTATACAATGAGGTTAAAGCCTACTTCTTTCAGTTTATTAGGTTTGCTGATGCAAGAAATATCACATCATTAAAAAGATTAACTAATACTGATGTAGACCACTTTATTTCTTATCTGCATACAACCATTTCAGAAAGAACAAAAAAGCCTTTTGGAACAAATACGCAGAGAATCAGTTTAAATACATTGAAATCTATCATTCGTTGGTGTCAGCTTCACAGACTAATGATGTACCTACAACAGAAATCTTTACAGGAAATGAGTATATCGGTGTTAATCGTAAGCTTAAAATCGACTTTATTCCAGATGATGTTATAGCACAGATAAATGAGGCTCTTAAAAAAGAAGAAAATCCATATCTAAAGTATGGCATTATCATTCTTCAATCGACAGGAATGCGTATTGGAGACCTCTTAAAACTTCGTATTGACTGCATTAAGCCACATTTGATTAGTGGGTATACAATCGAGTGGACTCAGCACAAAAGTCGCAAAAATAAGGTTCCTATGCCTGTCAGAAGTGAATGTGTGGCTGCGATAGAGAAGCTTATTGAGATTACAGCAGATCTTCGTGATAAATGCGTAGAAAAAGATAAAGACATTCTACTAATTAACACGATAAAAAGCGGTAATCAGTATGGTAGTGAAGCTGGCAAAATATGTGCTATTTCGCAAGGTACTTTCCAGTGGTGGTTAGAAACTTTTATTAGAGATAATAACATCAAAGATGCCAATGGCGATTACTACAACCTTACAAGCCATCAGTTCAGACGCACTCTTGGAACAGATATGCTCTCCAAAGGAACTAACATAAATGTCATTCAGCAGGTGTTAGGTCATTCAGACCCATCCGTTACAAAGCGTTTCTATGCAGATGTAAAGGATAAGGAACGAGCAGAGGTATTTCAGAGTGTAGGTGTTATCGGTAACATCAATCAGATACAAAGCAGTGTTTTTGATAATGTATCAGAGTTTGAATGGTTCAAGGCTAATAAGGATAAGTGTGTTGCAGGTTTGTGTGATGGTTATTGTACAAAACCTGTTACAGATGGAAATATCTGTCCGAGACTTCTTAAAAGACAGAAATGCTATACTTGCAGTCGTTATATCACAACACCAGAGTATTTAGAGGCTCATAAACAGCACTTGGCTAACCTTGAAAAACAGCTTGAAGAAGGTGCTATCTATGGTGAGCATTACGCAGAACACTTTATACCGACCATAGAGGTATTGAAATTCATCATTGAAAGATTGGAGGGATTGCAAAATGGCAACTAACTTGGCTTTACAGCTACAGGTCATAGAGCCTGATACAGACTTAAACAGCATAATGATAGGCAACTCCCGATACAGTGATGATATATGGGATTTAAAACCTTTTATTACTGCTAAATCAACAAAGGAATCACAGAAATATATCCGTTTTGAGTACATATCTGATGCAGATATGAAGAAAACTGTGAAACAGTATGCCTACTATAAACTTGGTAAAATGAAACCACAGACAGTACAAGGTTATATCAATGGTAAGTTTCCAATGTTTATAGAATACTGTTCTATAAACGGCATTTACAGCTTTGCAGATGTTACTTTAGAGGATTATCTTAACTTCAATCTTTGGATGAAGGACGAAAAGAAGGTGGCAACAGGTACAGGATTTAGTACTTGTCATGCAGTAGAAGAAATCATCCGTATCGGTCAGATAAAAGGATGGAATGTACCACAGTTCCATCTTCCAAAGACAGAGACAGCTAACCAGTTATGGAATACGAAAAAGTCTATGAGAACTAACAAAACAAAACCTATTCCAGAGGATGTGTTTGACAAGATTTTGTATCATGCAGTACACGATGAAAAGGATGCGCTTACAAAGGCAGGTATTATCATTCAGAGTCAGACAGGACTTCGTATCAACGAGGTTTTATCTATACAGGAAGGATGCGTAAAACGCACATCAGATGGCTATGATTACATGGAAGTAACACTTGGTAAGACTGAAAAAGGTGAGCCTATCATTCATAAGGTGTTTATCAATGGCCTTGTGAAAAATGCTATCGCAGAGCTTACAGAACACACAGCAGAGCTTCGTAAGGAAAGTGGATTAAAGGAACTGTTTCTTTGTAGAATTAAATCTCAGAATAATAAGATAGCTCCTTATACTGAAACGCATTGGAATGATAAAAAACTACGATACTTCATTGAAAGACATGATATTCGAGACAATAAAGGTGATTTATATCCCCTTACATCACATCAGTTTAGATCAACATTTGTAAGGGAACTTATCAAAAGAAAAGTACCTATTGCAATGATTATGAAACAGTATTCTCATATTTCTATTGAAATGACGGCACACTATCTTACCTTACAGGAAGAAGAAGTCAAAGAAATCTATTCTGATATGATTTTGAGTCCAGAGTCAAAGATTGCAGGACTTCGTGCGAAAGAAATCAAAGGTAAGCTAGATGATTTATTTCATGGAAAAACTGAGGATGAGATTGATGATGTAATTTCTGGTTTGGCAAAAACAATGAGTTTCAATCCATTGCCTACAGGAGTATGCTTGTACGATTTTAGACGAGGTAATTGTACCGATGGAGATGGCTGCTTCTTTTACAACTGCCCGAACTACATCACGGAGGTTCAGTTCTATCCGATTTTGAAGGATGAACTGGATTTACTTGAAAAGGAAATGGCAAGACTAAAGGAACTTGGTCAAGAGCCAGCATATCAAGTGCAGGCAGTTAAGTACAAGTATCTAAAACCATTGGTAGAAAGTCTGGAGGTGCAGTTAAATGGCAAAGAAAGTGTCGGATAGTCAGGTTGCAGGCATTAAGGCTCATGCAGAAGCTAAGAATAAAGAAACCATTGATAAGGTCAACAAGGCTATAGATAAGCTTAAAAGGAAGAACAAACCTATTAACTTTGAAACTGTCTGTAAGGAGGCAGGCGTATCAAGAGCAACTCTTTACAACAATGTACAGCTTAAGGAACGTATTTTAAGTCTTAGAGCAATCTCAAAGGCAAGCCCTTTAGATGATGTGGTTGCTGTTAAAAAGGATAAAATACAGCTCAAGGATGATAAGATTGCATCTCTCAGAGAACAGGTTAAAAAGTTAGAGTATGACAAAAAGAAACTGATTGTTCAGTTAGTTGATTATGAGGAACTAAAATCCGAGAATGAACGACTGAAGAAACAATTAGCTAAGAAATAGAGGTACGCTTATGAATGATGAACATAAAGAAAAGATTTATTATATACAGCAACAGGCAGATGAATTGAGTGCAGAAATATCAAAACTTATGAAAAAAGATGCTGACCTTTCAGAAAAACATCTTAATGAATTGATTAAGTTAGGCGTATTCATCTCAATGACCTGCCAAGAGCTATTGGATGAAGAATAATTTTAGGAAAGGAGAACGTAGTAGACAGTATTTTATGTAAAAGAAGTAATAAATGCTTATTTTACAATACTTTCATACATACGATACAGTCTGCTACTAAAAATAAAATGATGACATTAGATACTATCATGGCAAATATGCCGCTGGCTGAAAGAGAAATTATTATGGATAAGATGGTGAAAGCATCCAGAGATATTTTTGAAACTATTGCGGATATGGGATATATTGATCAATATGAAACGTCTTTAACTGCAATGGAAAAGCGAGGATACCAGGATGAGCTTGGAGAGATGGATATTGATCAAATTCAGGCTGATGGATATGAGTTTGGCATGGATCTTGCATTTGGAATTCTGGAGGAAAATGAAAATAATCCTGCTCGTGTGTTGGATATCCAGAAATATGTGAACAGACAGTATGAAAGCTGTTCAAAAAAGAAGTTTATGAAGGTCCTGGAAACCCTTGTTCATGCGATGGGGAATGATGAAGCTTTATTGGTGATATGTATGCTTGTAACAAGAAGGCCAGAAATTATTATTTGGACGAAATGATTCAATCATTCAATTTTGTATTTGATGAGATGTGCATGGTACAGGCAGTGCAGCAAATTGTGATTTTGATGTAGAAGAGTAGGAAAATATTATGGCAGATTTTGAATATTTCAGAGCAGAAGAATCTGACCAGTTTTCTTTTTTTCGGATACCAAAAGCTCTGTTCACAGAAAAAGAGTTTGCAAGCCTGTCCACAGACGCAAAGCTCCTTTATGGAATTCTGCTTGATCGAATCAGCCTGTCCAAGAAAAATGGCTGGATTGACAGTGAGGGTTATGTCTATATCATTTACACGATCGCAGAATTGCAGGAGCTGTTGCGAATGTCGCATACGACAGTGACAAAGCTTCTATATGAGCTGGATAGTGTGCATGGGATTGGATTGATCGAGCGGTATCGGCAGGGGAATAATCGTCCCTCTGTCATATATGTGAAAAATTTTGTAAAACGGAGTAGAGGAAAGCCAGTAAGATACTTTGTTTCTGGAATGCCAGAAACTGGAAATCCAGACTGCAAAGAATTGGAAATCCGGATTGCAAGAAACTGGAAGTCCGGAACGCAAAAAAATAGAAGTCCGGACTGCAAGAATCTGGATGGAAGTAATACTAAGATAAATAAGACTGAAAAGAATCATACTGATAAGAGTAAGGGCAATACACCCGCTTTGGAAGAAAAATTCAGTCAATATGGTAGATTTAAAAATGTTGTTCTGTCGGAAGCTGAACTACAGGAGTTGACGACGCTATTTCCATGGGATTACCAGAAACGGATTGATCATCTTTCTGTTTATATGAAATCCAGTGGAAAAGAGTATCAAAACCATTTTGCAACAATCTGTCTTTGGGCAGAAAGGGATGGAACCAGGATAGGAATGGATAAATATGAATTTCAGGAAGGAGAAAGCCTGTGATGGAAAACAAAGTAACAGCAGATTATCTGGACGAAGAGGGATGTCTTCATTGTGGCACCTGTGGAAAAGAAAACAGATGAAGTCAGTCTGATGGGTTTTGAGCATGTAGTGTCCTGTTTGTGCGAATGCGAGGTAAAAGCCAGGCAGGAACTGGATGAGAAGATGCAGCGGGAAGAAGCACATCGGCTGCTTTATCAGAGAAAATCCGTCGGACTTCGGGAAAGAAGATTCTGGGAATGGAAATTTGAAAATGACAATGGAAGCAACCAGAAGATACTAATCGCCAGGCAGTATGTAGAAAACTGGACAGATATGAAGAGAAAAAATGTAGGATTGCTTTTGATGGGACCTGTTGGAACCGGGAAGAGCTTTTTTGCAGGCTGTATTGCAAATGCACTTTTGGAACAGGGAGAACGTGTCATGATGACAAACTTTTCCAGGATTTTAAATGAAATGACCAGCTATCAGGCAGATAAGAACCAGATTATACAAAATCTTGTGGATTATCCGCTGCTGATTATTGATGACTTGGGAATAGAACGAAATTCCGAGTTTGCTTTGGAGCAGGTCTATAATGTGATAGACAGCCGCTATTGTAAAATGCTTCCGCTGATCATAACAACGAATCTGGGACTGAATGAAATGAAGTCCACAGATTTGGATACTGCCCATCAGCGTATTTACAGTAGAATACTTGAAATGTGTGTTCCCATCTATTGTGGTGGAGAAGATAAGAGAAAAGAAGAAGGGACAGAAAAACTCGTACAGGTGCAGAACCTGATTACCGGTTAATCTGTCTTTTTTCATTAAAGGGGGTGATTGCCATGATTACAGATTTGGACAGCAGTTGAATCGCTGAAAGGAGGGAAAAGTCATGCAGGAAGAGGTAACTCAGAAAACGGTCACGTTCTGTATTCGGGCTACTAAGATTACGGCAGACCTGTTGAAAAAGGTTCTTGTTGCGTATCTGCGTCATCAGAAGCAGAAATCAGTAGAGAAGAAAGCACAGAAAAATCAGCCGAAACAGGGAAAGGTCACGGTAAAAGAGCTGGCAAAACAGAATGCCGGGATGGTCAATATCGAGATCACGGACAAAAATATCAAGTCCTTTGAACGGTATGCCAGAAAATATGGGATCAATTATGCTCTGAAAAAAGACAAGAGCAAAGAGCCGCCGGTTTATCTGGTATTTTTCAAGGGACGTGATCAGGATGCCCTCAATGCTGCTTTCCGTGAGTTTTCCCAGAAACAGATTCAAAAAGCGAATAAACCTTCCATTCATAAGCGTCTTGCAGCTTACCGGGCAATGATGCCAAAGAAGACGAAGGACAAAGTAAAGAACCGGCATCAGGAACAGAGCCGATGAAGAAACAAAACGGCAATAATCTGATGCAGAAGTGGAAGAATAAAGCTGGGGTCAGGCTGTCCGCCCTGGATAAAAAGAAACTGGTTCTTACAAATCTTCCTATGTTCTGACCGCTTTTTATGCGGACCGGGCATCCTGCTTATACAGGAGCAGTCCTGGAGAAGATATAGGGAACAAACTGTTATATGCGATGGAACATGCAGATCGGATCTTTACAGGGATTCTGTTGAGCTTTGACCTGAGAGATCTATTGGTTGGAGTTACTGTCGCAGTTATTTTGAAACTATTGGTTTGGCAGAAACAGTCAGATGCAAAGAAACTTCGGAAGGGAATCGAGTATGGTTCAGCCAGATGGGGAACTGCAGAGGATATCAAGCCTTATATGTCAGATGATCCCTGGATGAATATTCCGTTGACAGCAACAGAAGCATTGACTATGGAAAGCCGACCAAAACAACCGAAATATGCAAGAAATAAAAATATTGTAGTTATTGGCGGTAGTGGTTCCGGTAAGACACGATTTTTCGTTAAACCGTCGGTCATGCAGATGAATTGTTCCATGGTCATTACAGATCCAAAGGGCACTCTCATTGAGAAGTGCGGGAAGATGTTAGCAAAGGGACCGCCTAAGAAAGATAAGAATGGAAATATCATGAAAGATAAATCCGGAAAAGTAGTTCATGAGCCATATGTGATTAAGGTTCTGAATACCATCAATTTTTCCAAATCGCTTCATTACAATCCATTTGCTTATATACGGTCTGAAAAAGATATCCTGAAGCTGGTGACAACAATCATTGTGAATACCAAAGGCGAAGGGGAAAAAGCTTCCGAAGATTTTTGGGTGAAAGCAGAGAAATTGCTGTACACAGCACTGATTGCTTTTATCTGGTATGAAGGGGATGAAGAGGAAAAGAACCTGAATACCCTTCTGGATCTTTTGAACGAAAGCGAAACCCGTGAAGAGGATGAAACTTACCAGAATCCTGTGGATATGATGTTCCAGGAACTGGAAGAAAGAGATCCGCAGCACTTTGCGGTCAGACAGTATAAAAAATATAAAATGGCGGCTGGAAAGACAGCGAAAAGTATTTTGATATCCTGTGGAGCCAGACTTGCCCCATTTGATATCGCAGAACTTCGTGAGATCATGTCTTACGATGAAATGGAACTGGATAAGATCGGAGACAGGAAAACAGCCTTGTTCTTGATTATGTCCGACACAGATACAACCTTTAACTTTGTGATTGCCATGTTACAGTCACAGCTTTTCAATCTGCTTTGCGATAAGGCAGATGATGAATATGGTGGAAGACTTCCGGTGCATGTGCGTGTCATCGCTGATGAGTTTGCCAACATCGGACAGATTCCTCAGTTTGACAAGCTGATTGCAACCATACGAAGCAGGGAAATCTCTGCTTCTATTATTTTGCAGTCCCAGAGTCAGTTAAAGGCAATGTATAAGGATAGTGCAGATACCATTCTGGGCAACTGTGATACCACACTATTCCTTGGTGGAAAAGAGAAAACTACCTTAAAGGAAATGAGCGAGCTTCTGGGTAAGGAAACTATTGACCTGTATAACACTTCGGAGACGAGAAGTAATCAGAAGTCTTTTGGATTGAATTACCAGAAAACGGGCAAACAGCTGATGACAGAAGATGAGATTGCAGTCATGGATGGAGGAAAATGTATCCTGCAGATCCGTGGTGCCAGACCATTTTTCTCGGACAAATATGATATCACGAAACACAAAAACTACCGGCTTCTTGCAGATGAAAACGAGAAGAACCGATACAAAGTAGAAAAAGAGTTAAATCCGCAGTACACACCGAAACCCGAAGAAGAGGTGGAAGTGATTCATGTAGAACTGTCGGAGTAACCTTGGGAATGAACGAAAAATAATGAGGAAAGGAATAACTGACATTAGGTGCGCCGGCTTTTTAGTCGGTGTTTTTTCATTCCCGTAAACACCTGAAAGAAGTCAGTTTTGGTGAATGTATATGGCATTTTTTAGCAGTGCAATTACAACTTTAAAAACTCTTGTAGTCGCAATCGGCGCAGGTCTTGGCGTGTGGGGTGTCGTAAACCTTCTGGAAGGATATGGAAATGACAATCCCGGCGCTAAGAGCCAGGGCATCAAACAGCTCATGGCTAATTAGATGTAATAAAAGCGGAGAAAGGAAAAGCACAACCCAGACGGAACCGGCGGTGTAGTCAAGAAATATTGTGGAAACGCAAGATTTCTGCTATAATGGGTATAAAACACTTGACGATGGAAAGAAAGGCGGGAAGCTATGCACATTAGTTATCAGCCACTATGGAACACACTGAAAGAGCGTGGCATGAGGAAAGAGGATTTGCGGCTTGCCGCCGGTCTTACCACAAATATGATTGCCAACATGGGCAAGGGAAAGAATATCAGCATGGAAACGCTGGTTCGCATTTGTGAAGCCTTGAATTGTGGTATTATGAATGTGATTAAATTAGAACAGGACAATATCTAAAGCGATATAATTTTATATTTTATTCGATTTGCACAAAAAATTAAATTTTAATGGTGTATATTTTCTATTGTACCCAATGTAAATAAGTGCTATCATAAAATAAAACAAGTACATTTGAAACATTTTATGATTTGAGAGTGTGCTTGCAGGTTAGTAGCATATTGCCAATAACTGAATACAAAAAATGTAGGTTCTGGTCATTTTAGAAAGGAGCATTGTTTATGAAAAAATTTAGTAAAAGATTGTTTACCTCGTTGGTAGCGTTTTGTATGCTTTTTTCTGTGAGTGCGGTTCCTGCTTTTGCAGCGGAAACAACAACGGAAATAACGGATACTCAACAGCCGGTAGTCATTGGAGAATATGACGGATACTTAACCGATGTTATGATTTCCGATGGTGTCACCAAAAGAGCAGTCGCTAATGTTCGTATTAACTCTTATGCAACTTATGATGAGGATGATGGGATTCAAGTTCATGTGAAGTTGTATGTACCGTGGTATGAATCTCCAAAACCGGAGTTCACTGGTATGACTGGTACAGTTAATGTGCTTATGAACAAAAAATCCACCAATACGGCATTTGCAGAATTAGCCGACGGTGAAGAAACAATCGAAACTGATGTGGATACTGGAAGAACAGGTAATAGCGGAGATAAGGGAACGGTTTCTGTTTCTGGTGTTGCTACCGCTAATAATGCCTTGGCAGGCGGTGGAGCTTTCGCTATTTCTTACCCTGTGACACTTCCCTAATTAAATGCAAAACAGTTGTGAATTAAGGTTGGTAATAGGTAAAATGAAACGGTTATTGGCAATATGCGTATGTTTTTTTATGTGTGTAGGCTTATGTTCGTGTGATTCTTCCCAAACTCGGTCGGTATCATCATATAACTGGTCTTTAGAATTTATTACTGATTTAGATGGTAATATGTTATTCTCAGGTTCAGTGCATGATGACATACCAGTATTGGATTTGACATTGAGTTTTGAAGAAAAAAGTTTTATCTTAACAGATAACACTCATAAACAAGAATGGACAGGTACATATTCGCTTGAAAAGATTGACAATTCTTCTTCGAAACTCGGATTAACTTTTGAAAATTTAGAGGAGCCTGTTACAGGCGTATATGGAACAAGAGTTTATTCTGATGATTCAGAAAGCGCAACAATTACATTACAAACTGATGAAAATATCCTGTCTTTTGTTGGAGAAGATTCATAAATAAAAACAGCCGCTGTAGGAACAAAATCCTACAACGGCTGTTTTTATTTCCACGGCCTGCGCCGGAAGTTCATACCAGACTGTTTTATCAGCGGGGATTTCTTGAACAGCTTTTTCAAAAGGCTTCGTTCCTCTTGTGAGAGCCGCTTGTATTTGAGCCGGAACGCCTTGCAGAATATCTCCGTGAATTGCTGAACCCTGTCCCCCGGAGATTGCATGGCCTTTTGTACTTCCCGTATAAGTTCATCGGCAGGCGTGGTATCCGGCGCACTTTCGCTGTCATTTTGGTGCGCCTTGCGTATATCATGGAGAATGACGTCCCATGTTTTGTGCGTCACATGGCAGAAAAAATCTTCTTCCTCTATCTGACAGGCTTCCAACACTTTGATTGCCCGGTCTGCCGCAGCTTCGGGGTGTTCTTCCAGTACCATAGCCCGTAAAGCAGCCAGTGAGCTGTTTGTGTCATGGAAGTGCATGGTTGCTATCCCGTCCACATAGATTTCTGCGTCTGCCAGCAATTCCTTAAATTTTTCATGGGAGATAATCTCACACAGCAGCCGGTTATTGAAGCGTTCACTTTTCAGCAGTTCCACGACTTCATCACTCAAATGTAATTCTTCTATCGGGGTGTTTTCATATCTCCGATTATTGGTAAGGCCGAGCAGATAGTCAACCGACACCTGATAGAAGTCTGCCAGCTTCAACAGGCTGCCGTGGTTAATTTCCTTGTATTCGTCGTTGTCGTTTTCATAACTGCCGAGGGCTGATTTTGAAATGCCGGTTTCCTGTGCCAGTTCTTCCAGATTCAAGCCCCGTTCCACCCGTAAATCTTTCAGGCGTTCCTGTACGGAAATGCGGGTTTTCATAAACACATCGCTCCTTCCTGCGGCTGGCTGCCGCTGTTATTCCTTATTATACCATATACCGTTCCGAAATCGTGGAATTTTTCGATTTTGGGGCGGTTTTCCTATTTTATGGACATACGGGAAAGGGTTCAAAAATGAGCTATGATTAAGTCAGTTCATCGATGGATTATTTCCAATCGAATGACCGGCCTGATGGGATATGCTCCCCGGCGATGTAGCGCAACGACCTGCGGCAAGGAAATGGAGGAACCTTGACCGCAGCGAGCGTACCAACGGGAACGAAACGCCGCTGTGAGATTCAGGGGCAGGAACGACAGCAGGACAACCCGGCAGAACTGATACCAAAACGCTACCCAAACACGACAAATCGGCGGGGTGTAGTCTGCCCCGTCCGTAATACTATGGGGCATTTCAAAGCGGCTCTATGGCCGTATTTTCCTTGAAAATCGCCCCGAAACATGACACCAAAAACCTTTATCCGCCTGTTCCCGTTGTTACGGCTGAAATGGGCGGATTTTCTATGATAGGAGGCACTATGCGAGAATGAGCAAGAAACGGAAGTTGGAGCTTTCCTTCTTCCTCAATGACCGGGGGCGTGTGGCCTACAACGACCTGTGCCGGAAGTGCCAGCATAAGTGCAAGCAGAGTTTCCGGGCTGTCGTGATAGACTGCCCCCATTACCTGTCAAAACGAGCCAAGCGAAAGGAGAAAATCAGTTAAATGGAATTTGAATTTATGAGCGCAGACACGGTTCTGCCGCCTTGTATGCCGCTACCCGCCGCAATGCTTCGGCTGCCGATCAGCAGCACAGCAAAAGTCATGTATGCCCGTCTGCTGAACACCACCCTTACGGCAGGGATAGAGGATAGCAACGGCATTTTGTTTGTCCGTTTTCCTATCATGGAATTAGCGGCAGCCCTCTCCCGCAGCCCCGTCACTGTGAAGCGTTCCCTGAAAGAATTGGAGGACATCGGGCTTATCCTGCGGGTGCGCCGGGGTGTGGGAGAACCAAACCGCATTTACACGCTGCTTCCCAAAGGAGGGCTGCCATGATAAATGAGAAGCTGGAAAAGCTGAATCAGGAGATTGCCAAAGGCGAAGCCAGACTGCGGCGGGCGCAGCATGAAGAAAAAATACTGGAACACCAGGTGAAGCAGCTTACCCGGAAGGAACGGACGCACCGGCTCTGTACCAGAGGAGCTATGCTGGAAAGTTTCCTTTTAAGGCCGGAAGTGCTGACAGACGAGGATGTGATGGACATTCTGAAACAGGCATTTTCTCAAAGTGGCATGAAGGAAATAGTTGCAGAAAGCGTGAAAGGGCGGGTAGCCGGGGAATCCCTTACGGAGTAAGGGCGCAACTATACACCGGTCAAGCCGGTGCGTTGCGCCCTGCCGGGGGCTTCCTGCGGAAAGCGGATGATTTTCAGCACCGTTGCGGCTGCTTCCAATCATCACAGGGGACGCTACACTTCCCCTGCGCTGGCTGCGCCAGCTACCCCTTTGTGGACTTGCCGCCCGGGAACACCTTGCGCTGCAAGCTGTTCCGTCCAGCAAGTTTACAATTTATCTATTCCAAAACAGGACTGCCCGTAGTATAATAAAGCTAATGACGAACACTATCTAAGGAGATGGTTTTATGTATGGATTGATTGCTTTGAATTTCATCATACCCTTTGTTATGGTTTTTGTAGGATATATCTTAAAGAAGCACCCGGTAAAAGATATGACATCCGGTAACGGATACAATACGCCTACATCTCGGAAGTCACAAGAGCATTGGGATTATGCACAAAGCATAGCACCTAATATTTTTATTGGTATTGGCAAAACATTAGGTTTGGTAGAAATCGTTTTGTGTATATCCTTACTTCTTCTTAATATTTCTACACAGACTACCGTATTTGCAGGAGTAGTTGTTGGAATTATTTTTCTGATTTTTGGATTTTATAAAACAGAAACTGGAATTACAAGTAAATTTGCGAACAAAAACTTTTAAGCTATTAGACAGCTTTCCATCATCGAGCCAACCTGACCCGAACCTTCAAAACTGAATACTAATCGCCTACCAGCGACACCACTAAGCAGGAAATCAGAAACGGTTTCCTGCTTTTCTTTTGCCCAAAATCAACCACAGGAAGGAGGAACGCTATGCCCTGTCCACACCATGATATAAAAATAATCCAGCGCAGCAACCACCAGTCAGCCGTTGCGTCTGCCGCCTACCAGAGTGGGGAACGGCTGTTTTCCGAGTACGACCAGAAGCAGAAATACTATTCCCATAAAAGCGAGATTGTCCATACAGAAATCATGCTGCCGCCCCACGCCCCACCAGCGTATGCAGACCGCAATACTTTGTGGAACGCCGCCGAAGCTATCGAGAAGCAATGGAACTCCCAGCTTGCCCGGAGAATCGTGCTTGCCATACCGAGGGAAATCCCCCCGGAACAGCACGCCGACCTTATCCGGACTACTGCCGGGAGTTTTTTGTTTCTAAAGGCATGATTGCCGATTTTGCCATCCACGACAAAGGGAATGGGAATCCCCACGCCCACATCCTGCTGACCATGCGGGCAATGGACGAAAACGGGAAATGGCTTCCCAAGAGCCGGAAGGTTTATGACCTTGACGAGAACGGCGAGCGTATCCGGCTCCCGTCCGGGAGCTGGAAAAGCCACAAGGAGGATACCGTGGACTGGAACGACCAGAAGTACGGAGAGATCTGGCGGCAGGGCTGGGCGGCTACCGCTAACCGCTATCTGGAAGCCAACGGACGCCCGGAGCGCCTTGACCTTCGTTCCTATGAACGGCAGGGGCTTGATAAAATCCCCACCGTCCATATGGGGCCAGCAGTCAGCCAGATGGAGAAACGAGGGATACAGACCAACATCGGCAACTTGAACCGGGACATCAAAGCCGCCAATTCCCTTATGCAATCTATCCGGCAGATGGTACGCCACCTGAAAGGCTGGATTGCAGACCTGAAGGAGAAAAAAGCCGCCCTGCTGGAAGCCTTGCAGGAATCGAAGGAACCCACCCTGCCGGAGCTGCTGGGGAAATATCTGGATTTGCGCCGGGAGGAACGTACAGGCTGGACAAGCAAAGGCCAGCTTACAGGCAGCGTTGCCGATTTCAACAAGGTTATGGAAGCTATCCGCTATCTGCGGGAAAAGGAGCTGTCCACTGTGCAGAGTTTGGACGCTTATCTGGATACCGTCAGCGGGCAGGCCGTTTCCATCCGGGCAGAGATGAAGCCGAAAGAACAGCGTATGAAAGAAATCAACACCCTGCTTTCCCATATCGCCAACTTTGAAGCCCATAAGCCGGTTCATGTGGAGTATGCTGCCATCCGGTTTAAGAAGCCACGGGAACAGTTTGCCGCCGCCCATCGGGACGAGCTGGACGCTATAATGCCGCTATCCGTTATTTCAAGGTGCATTTGAAGGAGAAGAAGTACAGCATTAAAAAGCTGAATGAGGAACAGACACAGCTTGCCGGAGAAGTTGCCGGATATAAGGAACGGTTGTCCGCATTACAGGAGGATGTGAAGATTCTCCGGGATGTGCGTCACTGGCTCAATCAGGTTCTTCCGTCTGAACAGTACCGCCAGACCGCCGAGCCGGGAAAGAAACCGTCCATCCAGCAGGCAGTCAAAGGCCGGACGCAGCGTATTCGGGAAGAACAGGCCGAGAAACGGAAGCAGCCCCGCACAGAGAAAAAACAGGATATGGAACTTTAATAGGCGCTTGCTATTTTCTTTTTCGAGAATGACAGGCGCTTTTCTTATTTTCAGGAGGATTTATTTGAATGTATTTAAAGCTGTCAAGCAGTCTGTTACCACCCGGCAGGCTGCGGAGCATTTTGGAATCCGGGTGGGACGAAACGGGATGTGTGTCTGCCCCTTCCATGCTGATAAAAACCCCAGCATGAAGGTTGACCGGCGCTTTCACTGTTTCGGCTGTCAGGCAGACGGGGATGTGATTGACTTTGTTTCCCGTCTGGAAGCTGTCAGTCCGAAGGAAGCCGCCCTCATGCTGGCGCAGGAGTTCTCCATCCCCTATGAGGACAGGGAACCACCCGGCAGGAGAAAACCCAAACCCCGGCAGGAAACCCCGGAACAGCGGTTTTGCCGCATGGAGCGTTACTGCTTCCGGGTGCTGTCCGATTATTACCATCTTCTGCGCCGCTGGAAACGGGACTATGCCCCTAAGATGCCGGAAGAAGCATGGCACCCGCTTTTTGTGGAAGCCTTGCAGAAGCAATCCCATGTGGAATATCTGCTGGATGTGCTGCTCTCCCCGGATATGGAGGAACGGGCAGTCCTTATCGTTGACTATGGAAAGGAAGTGAGCAATCTTGAAAGACGAATGGCAGAGCTTGCCGCCCAAGATACGGCAGGCCGCAGAACAGACCATACAAGAAGCAGCCCCGCCCCGGAGCATTGAGGAAGTAAAGGCCATGCTGGAAAGCACCGAGAAAGGCAGCGTCCGCAACAGTATCCGCAACTGCCTGACCGTCTTTCAGAATGACCCGCTGCTTTCCGGGGCAATCGCAAAAAATCTGCTGACCGAGCGAGTGGACATTGTAAAGCCCATCGGCTACCACCGCATCGGCACCGCCATCACGGACACGGATATGAACTATCTGCTCCTGTATCTGGAAGAAACCTATGGGCTTACCAGTGAGAAAAAGATTACCGCCGCCATCGGGATTGTTGCCAATGAAAACGGCTACCACCCGTCCGGGACTACCTGAACGGCCTTTCATGGGATGGGCAGGAGCGTATCCGCTATTGCCTGCGCCACTTTCTGGGAGCCGACACCGACCAGTACACCTATGAAGCCCTGCGGCTGTTCCTGCTGGGAGCCATCCACCGGGCATTTTGCCCCGGCTGTAAATTTGAAGTCATGCTCTGTCTGGTGGGCGGTCAGGGAGCCGGGAAATCCACCTTTTTCCGGCTGCTGGCAGTAAAAGACGAGTGGTTTTCCGATGATTTGCGGAAGCTGGATGATGATAACGTGTACCGCAAGCTGCAAGGCCACTGGATTATCGAGATGTCGGAGATGATTGCCACCGCCAATGCCAAGAGCATTGAGGAAATCAAGTCATTTTTAAGCCGACAGAAGGAGGTCTATAAAATCCCATACGAAACCCACCCGGAGGACAGGCTGCGGCAATGTGTGTTCGGCGGCACTTCCAATGCCCTTGACTTCCTGCCCCTTGACCGTTCCGGCAACCGGCGCTTCCTGCCGGTCATGGTGTACCCGGAACAGGCCGAGGTTCACATTTTGGAGGACGAAGCCGCTTCCAGAGCCTATCTTGCACAGGTCTGGGCAGAAGCCATGACGGTTTACCGCAGCGGGGATTTTAAGCTGTCTTTCAGCCCGGAAATGGTGCGCTATCTCAAAGAACACCAGCGGGATTTCATGCCGGAGGACACCAAGGCCGGGATGATACAGGCATACCTTGACCGCTATACCGGCGGCATGGTGTGTTCCAAGCAGCTTTTCAAGGAAGCCCTGAACCACCCCTTTGACGAGCCGAAGCAATGGGAAATCCGGGAAGTCAACGACATCATGAACCATTGCGTGACGGGCTGGAATTACTTTTCCAACCCCCGTGTGTTCCCGGAATACGGCAGGCAAAAGGCTGGGAGCGTGAAACGAAAGCAACGGACATCAGCAACGGAGCTGAAAAAATCCCGGAAGGATTTGAGGAAGTCACGGAACAGATGGAGCTTCCCTTCTGAAAAATGCAGCCGGTTGCCGACCCTGTTGCACTCCCGTTGCCGAGCCGTTGCCGGGAAACCCCCTGTAACTGCGGGCTTTTCCCCTTATCAGCAACCAAAACAACAGAAAAATAAAAGAAAATAAAAATAAGAGCCAAACTGCCAGACAGAGATAGTTTTCAGGTTTTTTGAAGCCCGTTGCCGGACTTCGTTGCCGACCTTCTCCTTGTCTGGCTTATTCTATTATGGAGGATAACTGCCTATGGCAAAAACGAAAACAGAGATTCATGTTACCACAGTTTTTGACGGCGAACTGGACGCCACAGACGTTCTTGTGAGCTGATTGCCCAAAAATATGGGCAGAATACCAGCAAAGAAAATCTTGCGGAAACACAAGATTTAGAGTATAATAAGGATGAGGTTCAGAAGAACCGTGTTCCGTCTGGATTGTGCGGGTAAACGGTTATGATGAACGGATATGAATATACAGACATGGACGCAATACTGGCAGGCAGCTTCCGGGCAGCCATCTATTGCAGGCTTTCCAAAGACGATGACCTTGACGGGGAGAGCGCCAGTATTGCCAACCAGCGGGATATGCTGGAAAAATACTGCGAAAAGCAGGGATGGGAGGTTGTGGCAGTCTATCAGGACGATGGCTACACGGGGCTGAACATGGAGCGCCCCGACCTGAAACGGATGCTCAAAGCCATCGAGCGCAGGCAGATAAACCTTGTCATAACGAAAGATTTATCGAGGTTGGGCAGAAATTATTTGCAGACCGGCACACTCATTGAGGACTTCTTTCCCCGCCACGGCGTCCGCTATATCGCCATGAATGACGGTATCGACACCATGCGGGAGAATAACGACATTGCGCCGTTCAAGAACATCCTCAACGAGATGTACAGCAAGGATATTTCCAAGAAGGTACATTCCTCTTACCTTCTGAAAGCCCAGCAAGGCCAGTTTACCGGCTGTATCGCCCCTTTCGGGTATCAGAAAGACCCGGAGGACAAAAACCATCTGCTGGTGGACGAGGAAACCGCCCCCATTGTCCGGCAAATCTTCCGCTGGGCGCTGGAAGGACACGGCCCGAACTTTATCCGGCGCAGGCTGGAAGAACAGAAGGTGCCTTGCCCTACATGGTGGAACCGGGAACGGGGCTTCCGCAATGTCCGCACTAAATGGGAAAAGAAAGACCCGGTAAACGGGCGGTATATGTGGGATTTTTCGGTAATCAAGGACATCCTGATGAATCCCGTCTATACCGGGGCTATCGCTTCCCAGAAGAAGGACTACCGCTTCAAAATCGGCACCATCGGGGAAAAAAAGCCGCAGGACTGGATTGTGGTGGAGGAACGGCATGAGCCGATTGTTGACCGCAAGAGCTTTGACATCGTGCAGGACAAGCTGAAATCCCGGCAGCGTTCCCGCCAGACCGGGGAAATCAGCCTGTTTGCGGGGCTTCTCAAATGTGGCGAGTGTGGGAAATCACTGACTATCCGCTACACCAACGACAAGCACCCGAAGCAGATTTATTCCTGTAAGACCTATAATGCCTATGGGAAACAGCACTGTACCCAGCACCGTGTGGAGTACGAAACCCTTTACCGCCTTGTGCTGAACAAATCCGGGAATGTGCGAAGGCCGCCCTGATGGACGGGGAAGCTGTTGCCGGACGGCTTACCAACACCTGTGAAGCCGAGCAGAAAGGCCAGCGGGAAGCGTTGGAGCGTTCCCTGACGAAGCACGAGGAACGGATTGAGGTACTGGAAAAAATGGTGCTGCGGCTCTATGAGGACATGGTTGCCGGACGTATCAGCGAAGCAAACTTCAATCTCATGCTGGATAAGACGCAGAAGGAACAGGCTGAACTAAAGGAACGGTTGAACAGGGGCGCAGGAAGCTGGCTGATGAAATCCGCCTTGCCGTGGACGCCAAGCAATGGGTGGACGCCATTCAGGAATACGCCGACATCACGGAGCTGGACGCTGCCACCCTCAACCGTCTGATTAAAGAAATCGTTGTCCATGAACACATCGACAGCGATAAGACACGACACATTTCTATTGAAATTCATTTTAATCTCAAACCCATCCCGGAGGTGGAACAGGTCACGGCCTGACCTGTTCCGCCGGGGCGGTTCTAAAAAAATTCCATAAATTTCTTGACACGCCGCCGCCCGCCATCGAGCAGAGTTTTACACCTATTTTGGTATGAAACAGCTGATGGCTGGTGCCGGAATCATGCTGCTGGGAACTACCCTGATTCCACAGCTGGCAACATTGTTCTCTTAAGAGGAGTGGTAGATGAACACCATCATTGAGAGAATTACGGAAGCGATAAAGGATATCCTGATTGGGCTTATCAAGTCAAGTTTGGATAACATGTTCACGTCTGTCAATGAGCAGGTGGGAACCATAGCCGGGCAGGTGGGACAGACACCGCAGGGATGGAATGCAGGGATTTTTAATCTGATTCAGAATATATCCCAAACGGTGATCGTCCCCATTGCGGGACTGATCATCACCTTTGTCCTGTGCTATGAATTGATCACGATGGTAACACAGAAAAACAATTTCCATGAATTTGAGACTTATAACATTTTCCTCTGGATCTTCAAAGCGTATGTAGCCATTTATCTGGTGACAAATACGTTTAATATCACGATGGCGGTCTTTGATGTTGGCCAGCATGTGGTCAACAATGCCGCGGGGTGATATCAGGAAACACTGCGGTGGATGCAACAGAAGCAATTTCACGGATTGTGGATGCCCTGGAGGATATGGAGTTAGGGGATTTGTTCCTGCTATCCATGGAAACGATGTTGATCAGTGTTACCATGCACATTCTGTCAATTATCATTACGGTAATCTTGTACGGAAGAATGATAGAAATTTACCTTTATACTTCCATAGCACCAATTCCGTTTGCCACCATGACCAATAAGGAATGGGGCAATATCGGAAACAATTATTTAAAAGGCTTGTTCGCACTGGCATTTCAGGGATTCTTCATGATGGTCTGTGTGGGAATTTATGCAGTTTTAGTAAATGCAATGACCATATCCAGTGACCTTCATGCAGCAATGTTTTCAGTAGCGGCTTATACCGTGATTCTTGCTTTTTCATTATTCAAGACCGGAAGCCTTAGCAAATCGATATTTAATGCCCACTAACGGGCAGGAAAGGAGCGCATACCATGGCGTATGTACCAGTACCAAAAGACCTTACCAAGGTCAAAACAAAAGTAGCGTTAAATCTGACAAAGCGGCAGCTGATTTTCTTTTCACTTGCCGCAGTTGTGGGAATTCCGTTTTATCTGGTCATGAGAAAACCAATCGGTTCCAGTATCGCAGCCATCCTGATGGTAACGATCATGCTTCCGTTTTTCTTCATGGCAATGTATGAAAAAGACGGTCTTCCCTTTGAAAAAGTGGTGGCAAATATCATTCGACAGAAGTTTATCTGTCCGGCAGTAAGACCATATAAGACAGAAAATTTTTATCAGGAGATTTCCACCCTTGTGAAAAAGGAGGGTGTGCCGGATGGCAAAAAAGACAAAGCAGGAGGCTCAGCAGGAGCGTCTGTCCCTGGCGGAAAAAAGAAACCGTCAGGAAAGAAGAAACAAAAAAAGCAGAAAAGAAAGAGAACAGGAAAAGCGTAGAAAGAAGCAGGAACGGGATCGCAGGAAACAGAAAGGCATTCCTACAACTGCACAGCAGAGCATTCCGTATATTCGGATGCTGCAGGATGGTATCTGCCAGGTGACAAAGACCTTTTTCTCTAAGACGATTCAGTTTTATGACATCAACTATCAGCTTGCATTAAATGAGGATAAGACCACGATATTTGAAAATTACTGTGATTTCTTAAATTACTTTGATTCTTCCATCAGTGTGCAGCTGTCCTTTATCAATCAGCAGGTGGATGTGGCAGAATTTGAGAAAGGTATTGATATTCCGGATCAGAACGATGACTTCAATGCCATTCGTGAAGAGTACCGTACTATGCTGAAAAATCAGCTTTCCAAAGGAAATAATGGTCTGGTGAAGACAAAGTATATCACTTTTGGAATCGAAGCAGAAAGCCTGAAGGTGGCAAGACCGAGGCTTGAAAGAATTGAAACAGATATCTTAAATAATTTTAAGATTCTGGGTGCACAGGCACATTCCTTGAATGGTCTGGAAAGGCTGGAGATTCTGTATCATGTGTTCAACCAGGATTGGATCGAACCATTTAAGTTCCAGTATAAGATGCTTCCGGAAACCGGATTAAAGACCAAAGATTTTATTGCACCGACTTCCTTTAACTTTTCCAAGAATCAGACATTTTTGATGGGAAGAACGATGGGAAGTGTAAGTTATCTGCAGATTCTTGCACCAGAGCTGACAGATCGGATGCTTGCAGATTTTCTGGATGTAGATGACAGTATTAATGTCAACATCCATATCCAGTCTATTGACCAGAGTTCAGCGATCAAGATGATCAAGAGCAAGATTTCAGATTTGGATAAGATGAAGATCGAAGAGCAGAAACGAGCGGTACGTTCCGGTTATGATATGGACGTTCTTCCATCGGACCTTGTGACTTATGGAGAAGAAGCGAAGAATCTGCTGGAAGATCTGCAGTCCAGAAATGAGAGAATGTTCCTTGTAACGGTTCTGGTTATGAATACCGCAAAGAAGCGTCAGAAACTGGATAATAATATTTTCCAGGTGCAGGGGATTGCACAGAAATATAATTGTTCCTTAAAACAGCTGGATTATCAGCAGGAATCAGCACTTATGTCCTGTATTCCGCTTGGAGTCAATCGAATTGAAATTCAGAGAGGGCTTACCACATCATCAACCGCAATTTTTGTGCCATTTACGACACAGGAACTGTTTCAGGAAGGGGAAGCTCTTTATTATGGACTGAATGCGTTATCCAACAACATGATCATGGTTGACCGGAAACGTCTGAAGAACCCAAATGGACTGATTCTTGGTACACCAGGTTCCGGGAAGTCGTTCTCAGCAAAGAGAGAAATCACGAACTGCTTCCTGATTACAGAAGATGATATCATCGTCTGTGATCCAGAAGCCGAGTATTCGGCACTTGTGCAGGCACTGCATGGGCAGGTGGTTCGGGTTTCGCCGGTATCTGACCAGTATATCAATCCGATGGATCTGAACTTGAATTATTCCGAGGAAGACAATCCGCTGTCATTAAAAGCAGATTTTATTCTGTCTTTGTGTGAACTGATCGTTGGTGGAAAGAACGGACTGGAACCGGTAGAAAAAACGATTATTGACCGTTGTGTGCGGTTAGTATATCAGGAATACCTTGCCGATCCAATACCGGAGAAGATGCCAATCCTGGAGGACTTATACAACCTTCTGAGAAAACAGGA